>Ga0182027_10003607_pt1 | contig 24380 bp, 16 predicted proteins | sample 712E1DmetaG_FD_121300 | JGI IMG/M metagenome (GOLD analysis project Ga0182027, IMG submission 121300) | Permafrost microbial communities from Stordalen Mire, Sweden - 712E1D metaG (Illumina Assembly) | ecosystem: Environmental > Terrestrial > Soil > Wetlands > Permafrost | place: Sweden... | reverse complement strand
GTGGCTTTTACTTTGAATGTATATTTGCCGGGTGCCAGATTCGTATAACTTGCAAACCTTCGGGACGCGCTAGTATAAACCCATTCCTTATCAAATCCTTCCAGCATATAGGCATACTCATTGCTTTTCGGGTATGCGAAATCCAATACCGAAAATTCAAAAGATATGACATAATCATTGTATTGCAGCTTTAACTCCTGTAATTCATTAATATCCCTAGGTAAAACTAGTCGTCCTCCAATATATTTCCCTGATTGTATCGATTTATTAAACATTTTAAAATCCGTCAACACAATCTTTGGACTTTCATTAAATTCACGAATACTGTCCGGATTAAAAATATTTAAGCCATTTAATCCGCCAAAAAATAATTCACCGGAATGGCTTCTGAGGCAGACTCCCATATTAAAAAAATTGTCTCTCAAACCTCCACTTTTATCAAAGTTTTCTATTTTGCCATTGTGTGGATTGTATTTTGATAAGCCTTTCACTGAACTAAGCCAAAGATTTCCTTTATTATCCTCAGCAATTCCAAATATGCTATTATCAAGTAGGCCATCGCTTTCATTAATTTTGTTGAATTCATCTTTATTTTGATCGTAGATATTAATTCCGTTGCCCAATGTTGCTACCCAGAGATTCTTTTTTGAATCTTCATATATGGAAGAAATAACCTTATGGCTGATGGAATGTATATTCGCGGAATCAGGAATATATCTGATAAAATTATCATGGTCCCTGTCATACCTGTTAAGTAAGTCTCTGGTACCGATCCAGATATTATTTTTATAATCATTACAAATGGACCAAACGACATTATTGCTTAAGCTATGCGTATCATTCTCGTTATGCAGGTATTGTTTACAAAAACCTGTCACAGGATTATATTTGAACAAACCTACGTCAAAAGTGCCAATCCAAACCAATCCCGATGAATCATTACAAATCGACTGAATACTGATTTGCTTGGGTATTCCTGTTTGATTTTTAATAAGATTGGAAGGATCTAAATGGGTCAGCCTCTTGTTTTTAGGGTTGTATATTTCAACTCCGATGTCGGTACCTATCCACAATTGGTCACTTCTGTCTTCTAAAATTGAAAAAATACTATTGCAGCCAAGTGTTCTTTTATCCAGGTAATACTCGAAACTATTTAAATTTTTTACATAAGTGTTTATTTCTCCTCCGGCAGTTCCAACAAGTATTTTGGAGTTCTTTGTTTCATAAATAGTCATAATATTAGAATTTGAGGGATGTTTTTTCCCACGATCCAGAATCGTATTTTTTGCACATAAAAAATCAGCATTGTTTTTTACGATCTTCACGATTCCCCCTCCATAAGTGCCTATCCACTTTACACCAAAATGATCTTCAAAAAGTCCCCAGGTTGTATTTGATTTAATATAGAATGAATCAGTTCTAACATTCCGGAAATTAATGATGTCGTTTTTTAAGGGATCGTAGATCACCAAACCATTAAAAAAGGTAGATATCCAGTAAGAACCATCATGATCAATAAGAACAGATATGATGGCCGTATTATCAATAAGATCTCTGTTTTTGTTTGATAAAGGAAACTTTTCAATCAAACCTGATTTTTTATTAAATACACAAAGTCCATTCGACCAGGTGCTTAATAATAAATTTTCACCCTTTTCTTTTGTAATTGCTAAAATCGAAACCCCTTCATTGGATGATGAATTTTTCAAAGTATTGTATTGTTTAAATAAACCTGTATTCAAGTTCATCATGATCAGGCCATTTTCATCAGTTCCTATCCATAAATTATCGGGTTTATCCTGATATAAAGCTTCAATAAAGTTGCATCCTATACTCTTGAGATTATTTTTATCGTTTCGATAATTTGTTATTTTAAGTGTGAATGGATTAAGCTTAAATAAACCGTCACCATATGTTCCAATCCAGATATTTCCCTGATCATCTTCAATGATAGCTTTGATATCGGCTCTTTTAAGATTGTGACAATTTGTAATACGGGCAATGTGTGTAAATCTGTCATTATTTCTATCATACTTTTCCAATCCATATAAAGTACCTATCCATAATTCTCCTTTCTTGTCAATCAGCAGGGATTCAATGTGCGCTGAACCCAGACTATTTGAATCATTTGGATCATTATAATAAGTTTTAAAACTAAAGCCATCAAACCTGTTCAAACCATTATGAGTACCAACCCATAAAAACCCTGTAGAATCCTGCACAATGCAGTCGACATTATTATGAGAAAGACCTTCGTCTGAAGTGTAATTTTCGACTATGAACTTATTAGCCTGTGTCAGTGCATTTATAAGATGAAACAGAAGCAAAATAATGGTGAGGAAGTATCTTCTGAAATATTGTCTCATATATATTAAATAGAACTGAATTTAATTTATAGCCAGGGAATATTCCATTAAATTAATGAAATATTATTTAAATGTTTCACTGAATTATTCGTCGTTCATTTTTTTTATTGATAATTACCCAGATGGACTTGTTACCCGATCTTTTCCAGGGTCAACTGTTCAATGTTATGACTCCCTTTGTTTTTTGTACATTTCCATCTTTGAGGGGGAAAAATATAAAACCGTCTTATTTATAACCTGTTAACTGAATATAGACCCGTAAACTTTCGCACCAAATTGACAATGAGCCCTATTAATGTTTTGACGTGGTGCGCTTGATTTCTTGAATTCATTACCCGGGGCGTTGCCCCGTGCTACTAATATATTGCCCTTACAGGGCTTCGTCTAAATGTTTCCGGGAGTTTAAATGTTATATAGCAAAGCAATCCGAAGGTCTATAGAGGATGGCGCTGAGTGTTGGTAAAGAAATATTCCGGCAAACTTATGCCCAATATCCAATACCTAATTTAGGGATCATCAATCATCAACTGTTGACTGTTGACTGTTCATTCCCAAATCCAGGCTTCTATTTAAAATAAAAACCATAATTTTATCGTTGGTAATTATCAAATAAAGATGCTTCTACTTCTTAATACCGACTTTACATGATAAACACGAAACGAATGTTGGGCACATTCCTGCTTATTCTTTTTGCACAAATGAGCTTTGCCTATTATACGACCAAAGGAAAGGATATTATTGATCGTGAAACCGGAGAGAAGGTAATCCTCAGGGGTATTGGTTTGGGAGGCTGGCTGTTGCCGGAAGGTTATATGTGGGGAATCCGAAAATACGACCGCCCATGGCAGTTTGAAAAAGCAATTATCGAATTGATAGGTAAAGATGATGCTACTGAGTTCTGGCGAATTTATCATGATAACTATGTAACGGAAGATGACATTGCTGCTATGAAGGAGTGGGGCATAAACACGGTACGGATTCCCATTCTGGCATCACTTCTCCAGCCAACAACCGGACAACCTTCACATCCTCCTTATATTTATTCTGAAAATGGATTCAGTTATCTCGACAACCTGGTCAAATGGTGCAACAAATATAAAATGGGAATTATTTGGGATATGCATGGAGCGCCCGGTGGCCAAAACGAAGAGAACATCTCAAATAGTGACGGACAAGCCCGGCTTTGGACAGAGAAAGACATATATTTTCCGCGCTGTATCGACCTATGGTATAAAATTACCAAACGCTATAAAGGACAAAAATGCATTGTCGGATACGACCTTTTAAATGAGCCGCTGCTAAAAAGATATCCTTATGTTGATAAAACCCTGCTCAGAAAAATATATATACTCTTAACGGATACTATACGTACTATCGATAAATCAGGGATAATTTTTGTTGAGGGCGACGACTGGGCGCAGACCTATGATCTGCTGGAACCGCTCGACTGGGATCCTCATATGGCTATTGCTTTTCACTCATATCCGCCAACTTCTAACCCGGATGGACTGAAATATTGGGACGACTTGAGAAATAAGTATAATATTCCTTTATGGCACGGTGAAACGGGAGAACAAGGTCCCGATTATCAATTGAATAAGATAGCAACTACATTTCTCGATTCAGCCAATGTTGGCTGGTCGTGGTGGACACATAAGAAGATCGAAATAGAATCTCAACCGTGGATCATTTCAAGAACCAAAGGCTTTCAAAATATTTTGGATTACTGGATGGGAAAAGCTCCAAAACCTTCAAGACAAGATGCTAAGGATTGGCTTTTTGAACAGGCATATAAGACCAATTCAAGATATTGTGAGTTTATACCGGAAATGGTTAAATCATTAGTACCATTAAGCCCCGATAATTATTTAAGCCATTTGAAAGACTTTTTACCGGAATTACTGAATCAACCTGAAAATGTTAAAACATTCGAGAGCCAGCCGGTTTGCTTTAAAGCCTTTGCCGCCGGCAATCATTTGAAATACCAATGGTTTAAAAACAATACTAAAATCGAAGGCTGTGAATCTGCCAGTTTGCGATGGATTGCTTCCCCATCCGACGCAACGGCCAAGTTTTATGTTGAAGTTTCCAACCTGGCGGGCAGAATTAAAAGTCAGGCGGTCTCTATCAACATTGTTCCATTTAATGGGACGGAGGTTCATAAAACCAAAATAGCCCCGGTAATCGATGGTATGATGGATCCGGTTTGGGACAATACTCCTGAATTATCGGTTGATAAAATTCTAGATGGTAAGAGAACAAGGGAAAATGACCCTTCCGGTTATTTTAAAATACTTTTTGATACATCAAACCTGTATTTACTCATCAATGTCCTGGACGATACCATTATCAATAATTTGAAGGAACGATACAGAAATGATAATATTGAGGTTTACCTTGATCCGGCGAACAATAAATTCGAGCAATATTCAGGGAATGAATATGCTATTATGATTATTCGCGATAAACCTGAATTAAGGGTTTGGAGAGGCAAGCCTAAAGAGCCGCTAACTATGAAACAGATAAATAAACCCGAAGGCTATACGGTTGAATTATGTATTCCATGGAAAGCGGTTGGAAAATTTAATAAGTATGGTTTTATGGGCCTTGAAATCCAAATCACGGACGCGGATGTGAAAGACAGGCAAAGAATCAAATTATCATGGAACAGCGATAAGGATAATGCATATTATACACCGCATTATTTTGGAGTTGTGAAAATGGTGGAATGATAATGATAAAACCCCTGACAGGGTCTTTAACCCCGACGGGGTTAAAGACCCTGTCAGGGTTATATTTACAAAATAAATGTAATTACTGCCTCAGCCGGACTTTTTAGTTTTAATGCCTTACCGTCAATCCAAAGTTGCAGAATCTGGTCGTTATCTTTCAGGTTTAAAATTACGACAGCTACTTTTCCATCGGGGTTCAGGAATGCAGTTGCAATAAAATCATCGCTGCTGGATGTACAGGCAATCCGTTTTGCACCCGGTTTTATAAATCTTGAAAATTGTCCGAAAGTATAATACGGAGGATTTAACGTAACCTCGCCGGTTTTTACATTTGCAGATATTATATTTGAGCGGGGATAGGGGGTACCACCTGCATGACGGGGACCGCCATCCTGGTCAAGTACCAGATTCCAGAAAGTATATCCATTGGCCCAATTATTTAAATCCATGATCATGTTTTTTGCAATCCGAATTGCCGCTGTCCAGGAACCATCCATACCAGCTTCGGTATACAGAAGTTTTTTATCCGGAAAGGCATCATGAACCATCCTGACATTATCGAAATGTTCACCCACGTACCAGTGAAATGCCGTTCCCCATATATATTCTGAAGCCTTTGGGTCGTCATATGCTGTTTCAACCCTCTGATACATTATACCACGATTGTGATCCCAGATCATCAGCTTAACATCAGATAAACCGTTCTTTTTCAATGTTGGACCAAGGTAATCGCGCACAAAATCTTTCTCTTCCTCGGCAGTATAGATACAAGATTCCCAAACCTGGGTTGCCAAAGCTTCGTTCTGAACCGTTAATCCCCACATTGGAATACCTTCCGCCTGGTATGCTTTAACATATTTGACAAAATAATCGGCCCAGGTTTGCCGGTATTCAGGTTTAAGTTTTCCGCCATGAAGCATGTCATTATTTGTCTTCATCCATTCAGGAGGACTCCACGGCGAGGCAAAAATTTTAATGTTTCCTTTTGCTATTTCCTCCGCTCTTTTCATAAATGGGATTCGGTACTTCTGGTCATGTTCTATGGTGAAATTTTTCAATTCTTTGTCGCCGGCAACCGTATCATAAGTATACATCTCATCCGAATAGTCACAGCTATGGATGGTTGTACGGCATAATGAATAGGCATTGCCTTCTGTCGGGTCAAAGCTTGCTTTAAGGATTTTCTCCTGCGATTCCTTTGGAAGTTTCGCAAAAGTAACTGCTGCTGCATCAGTAAAAGCTCCTCCAAATCCTTCGATCGTCTGAAAGGTCTTTTTGATATCGATCATGATGGTAGGATAGTTTTCATCGGGTTGTTCAAGAGGTTCAAAAGCTGAAAAGCCACAATTGGCAAGCATCTGCTGACTCGATTGTGAGGTGATAAAAATCTGGGCTTCCTTATAATCTTTTTTTTGAGCAGAAGCCTGAATGGTTAATAAGAAAGAAAAGAAGATGGCAACCAGAAAATGGGTAAATTTAATTTCGGAATCAACTGTTTGATTTTTCATAGGGGTCTTCATTAATTTGGTTTAGGTTTTTTGAAAATAAAAGGCAGAGACAATTTTTGTTTCTTATATTTCATTGCAAAATCTATGAAAAATCTTTGAATTATTTAAGATGAGAGAGTATAACTTTTATCTAACAAGCATACAACATCGTTGCAACATTCCACAACAATCTTTGAATAATACAATGTTTTATAATAGTAGAAAAAACCGACGGTTATCCGTCATTTTATAATTATCAAGGGATGCATAAAAAAACCCCGCCACTGGCGGGGCCATAAACCAAAAACCTATTTTCCTGCATTATAATAAAAGTGTTCATAGATTATCTGATCACCCAGCCATCTCTGTACTGCAACTTCTTCCATTTTCATGCGGTTGCCGTCACTCATGGTAGCATCCATCCAGGATTCTACCATTGTAACGCCCTCATTTTCATTTGAAGTAATGGATTTAACACCCATGCCATGAAATTCTTTAATAGTGCTGATAAATTTCTTTTCAAATTCGCGGTTTACGTCTTTCCCTTTTCGAACCTCACCGGTAGCTTCTTCCATTACTACATCTTTGTGGTAATATTTTTCAAATGCTTCAAGCATTTTACCGTTTGCCGACATATCGTAAATGTCTTTGGCCTTTTCCATGTATTTCATCTGAACCTGTTTTAGTTAGACATGGTTGGTAAACAATCAAAACAATTATTTAGTTCGAAAAAATGAAAATGAAATGTAAGCCGAAAATTGGAGGGAAATTTGGCAAATAAATCCAACCTCCCGGGATAAGTTAAGTTCATTAATCTATTTTCCAATTATATTTTTTTAAATTGCCGTCAAATATCGAACCGGATATAGATGGACGAAGTTTTTTTAAACAAATTGAGGGAAGGGAATGATGGGGCCTTTAAAATCATTTTTGATGAATATTTTGCCTTGTTGACGGCGTTTGCATACAAATATCTGCATGACCTGGATACTTCAAAAGAAATTGCCCAGAACGTTTTTGTTAAGTTTTACGAGAAGAGGCATACTATTATTATCACCAAAAGCTTAAAGTCCTACTTGTTCCAAATGGTTTATCATGATTGCATTAATTATATACGAGACAAAAAACATATTGTCTTCCAAAGCGAACCTTTGGAAGAGTATAATGGTGATTATTCTGATTACGAGCCCTATATAGACCAAACCGAAGAAGAATATAAACTTCACCAGTTAATTGAAAAACTGCCACCCCAGTGCAAAAGAATATTTAAGCTCAGCCGTTTTGAATATATTAAGAATGACAAGATAGCCGAAGAACTAAATTTATCAATCCGGACTGTTGAAACACAAATTTCCAAAGCCATAAAATTTTTGAAATCAAACTATAAAGTTCTATTGTTAGTGTTTCTCCCATTCTAGTCAATCTTTGGCTTATTCTTATTTGAATAATTTTTAAAATTTCAAATAAAGCAATACGTGTTTTGAATTTTCTCTGCGTCATCGTTATGAAAATTGCTTTTTACGTTTCCTGGGAATTTAAATCCTAAGAATTTACGCTCTTAAAAATGCAACCGTGTAAAAATTTAATCTATGGAAATGGAATTAGAACTTTTGATAAAATTTGTCAATAAGCAAACAAATACAGCTGAATCGGAAATTGTTGAAAAATGGTTGGCCGAAAATAGAATGAATGCTGAGGAATTAAAAAAATTTATTGAAATTCCTGAGGGGGTCAAATTGTTTGATAATATCGATATCAGGAAGGAATGGCCTGTTTTACGCAATAAATTATTTGTAAGAGAAAAATATATTTCGATGCGATTTATACTCCGGATTGCTGCTTCAATAGCAATATTTTTTGCCCTTGCAGGTTTGCTTAACCATATTCTTAAAATTAGCAATCAGCCTATTATATTATCGAACTACAGCAATGATATATTAAACATTGCACTTCCTGATAGCAGCAATATTTATTTGAATCGAAATTCAACAGTAAAATATAAAAAGAATTTTAATAAAAAACGGGAGATAACAGTCGAAGGCCAGGTATTTTTCAAAGTAAAACGCGACACACTCAGGCCCTTTGTAGTTAATGCCGGAGAAAGCAATATTAAAGTTCTGGGTACTTCATTCACAGTAGAAACCAAACCGCAATCTGTGGAAGTTATAGTCGCAAGCGGAAGAGTTGCATTTTATTCCACAATAAAACATTGCGACACTTTATTATTATTGAAAGGTGATAAAGGCGTTTTCCGGAACCAGGGGATTTGTCTGGCAAAACTAAAAAATAATGACCTGAATTTTCTTGCCTGGGAGAATCATACACTCAGTTTTGTTAACACTCCTTTACCTCAGGTAATACATGATTTGGAACGATATTACAAGATTAAAATTACCCTTAAGGATCTTTTAATTTCAAAGCTTCATTATACCTCAGAATTTAAAAATCCATCCTTAAATGAGGTATTAAATGAAATGGAACTGGTTTTAAATGTAAAATATGAAAGTATTGACTCTACCATAATAATTAGCCCTAAATGAAAAATTATTTACTCATTCTCCTTACGTTTCTAATCCTGCCCATATTTGGTCAGGTTACTGACAATTTGCCCATAACTTTACCCTGTAAAGATCTTAGCATTGATAGTGTATTTGCCATCATGAAACAACAACAAAACATTGCATTTTCATATAACAACAATTTGCTGGTTGATAAGGTAATCCATTTTGAAAAAATCAAACTTACAGTAGCAGAAATAGTAATAATAATATCCGCTGAGGTTGATGTGAATTATAAAATTCAGGGTATGAAAGTTATATTATACCCGAAGAAAAAGAAATTCACTTTAAGCGGAACTATCAAAGATGATTTTACGGGTGAGAGTATTCCCGGGACATATATACGGCTGAAAGGCACAAATTATGGAGTCGAAACCAATGAGAATGGCCACTTTGAAATAAGACTTGAAGCTGGAGACTATGATTTGGAATTCAGCTTTATAGGATATAAAACCATAGAAAAGACAGTAACGTTGATTTCCGAATCCGAATTAAATATTTTGCTCAGCATGTCAACCAATTCAATTGAAGAAGTAAAAGTTACCAAACAGCGTGATTTCTGGGGGAACCTTAGCACCGGGCGAAATATTAACGCGATTGACTCAAAAAAAATAGATCTGCAAAATTTCAATAACGCTGCTGAAATATTGCAAGCCAGTGCCCCGGGTGTGTGGAGCTCCCAAACATCTGGTGCTCCCGGCGACCACCAAAAAGTTCTTATCCGAGGGTTGAGTTCTATATTTGGTTGCAGCGACCCGCTCTATATAATTGATGGTGTTGCAGTGCCTATCGTTAACCTTCATTCACTGGGCATTGGTGATTTAAATATTAATGACATCGAAAAAGTTACGATTCTGAAAGATGCTGCTTCTACTGCTTTATATGGTTACCAGGGGGCAAATGGAGTGGTTATTATCGATACAAAACGAAATAATGATAACCATATTTCTTTCTCAGCAAAAATTGGTTTCCAGCAGCCTCCCAAAAAGTACGACTTAATGAACACGAAGGATTTCCTTGCAACGCTGGACTCTGCTAAAAAGAATAGTGTTTCTAAAATAAGAGGATTTTATCCCGACTATAGTGATACCTTGCAAAATACCGACTGGCAAAATATTGTTTTCAGGAAGGGCGTTATACATGAATATCAACTTTCGGGTTCGGGCAATATTGGTAAAACCAGCTTTTATTTATCAGGCAATTACTATTCCAATGAGGGTATTATGACAAACTCAAATTTCAAACGTTATACTTTCATGGCCAATATTGGCAGAAACTTAACCAGAAAATTATCCGCTAACCTGAATGTGCGCAGCAGTTTTCAGAAAAATGTCAACAACCTCGATCTTTATCATGGTAATGACTTAATCATTAATGCTATTAATAAATCACCTTGTTTCAATAGTACCCCCGATTCTTTATATTATGTTTTGTTGTATGGATATGAGTTACTTCCGGCCGTGAGGACATTCATGAGCGGTAATTCCCGGACTCTTTTTGGTGATAGTTTGTCAGCCGGACAACTTATCAAAAATACTATGAATACATTGGATGCTTCTGTAAACTCGGTGAACCTTGCAGGAAAATATATGATATCTGAAAATTTATTTATTAATGCATCATCTTCAGCTACATTTCGAAACAACTATTATAATTCTTTCAATTATATATACCCCTATGAAAGGGTTGTATATTCAAATGATGTTATTGGTGGCTATACCGAAGTTTATTTTAAAAGCAGTGAGCATTATATTTTACTTAACCAGCAATTGAGTATCAATTATTTTAAAAATTTCAACAAACATGATATTAAATGCACCATTGGCTATAGGAATTATGCTGATAATGCCAATTGGAAACTTGATTCAATTTATAATAAGGGAGACTATGGTGACCAATCGTGGTATTCAGATTATTATTTTAGTTATCTAAAGAGTCCCCTGGCAAGCAATGCCAACAGCGGTTCCATAACAAGGTTAATCCAATCGTTTGCCGCTAACCTGAATTATAACTATAACAGAAAATATTATCTCTCGTTTATTCTCAACCGTGAAAATCTCAAAGTAAACGACCTTGTTAATATTAGCAATTGGTTCCCCTCTGTTGCCATTAACTGGGATATTTCCAAAGAACAAATTTTTACCCGACCCGGCTGGCTAAATCAGTTTAATCTTTATGGAAATTGGGGAAGATCAGGTAATTATCCGGTAAATGCTCTCGCCGATAATAAATATTCAGAATATCAATACACATTTAACGACACCATAACAAATGGTAAAAGTGTTACCCAATTTGCCAATCATCATTTGAAAAGCGAAATATCCAATGAATACAATGCCGGAACGAACTTAAACCTTTTTAACAACAGGATTATTTTAACAGCCGACTATTATACAAAAATAAATTCCGGTCTTATTATCATGCGTGACATACCATATTACTATCTGGGGGGTACAATGATGTATAATATTGGTAAAATATCGAATCATGGCTGGGAATTTAATCTGGAACTGGAACCTGTAAGAACCAAAAATTTTAATTGGTACTCAGTTTTTGCAATTTCATTTAACAGGCAAAAGGTTATTAACATAGGAAACGAAGAACAAATTAATTTTAATAGCACTGATATTTTATTTCCTGATATGGTTATTAGCGAAAACCAGGCCCTTGGAAATATATTGGGGTACAAATATTTAGGAGAATGGACGGCAAAAGACAATGCTGATAACAAACATCAGGTTAATTCAAACGGCAGTAAATATCTAAAAGTCGATACTACGACTTATGATATAAATCACAAAGACAAGATTATATTGGGGAAATCGATACCCGATTATACTTGGAACTGGTCAAATACATTTCGATACAAGAACTTTTTCATCGATTTATTGTGGTACGGTGTAATGGGTGTCAGTAAATTTAATTCAACAAAAGCTTCTACCTATATGGCCTGTACAAACCGCGAAGTAACAGAATTTATGCAACCGGGCAGAAAAACTTTAACCGATACCGTCTTTTATCAATCTTCTTATTTTGTTGAGAATGCAAGCTTTATAAGGCTTAAACGGGCGACAATTTCATATCTTATACCAAGAAAGATTTTTAAGTATGGCGATATAAAATTATCGCTTAGTTTCGAAAACGTATTTACGTTCACGCATTATACCGGGTATGATCCTGAAGCCAGCATTTATACCAATAATAGTTTTTCTGATTTTGCTGTTGACCGCGGTGCTTATCCAAATCCCCGATCTATATTTTTTACTATAAAACTTGAATTATGAAAACCCTGAATTCAATGATCCTGCACAGATATTTTGAAAATGGAATCTTATTGAATATATAATCCTTGATGAACTCAAATTCAAAAATGACGCCATGTGAATGTTTTAAAAATTGAACAGTCTTAGAAATAAAAGAGAATTATATGAACCGTATTATATTGATATTATTTATTGTGTTTTTCTCCTTGGGATGTGAGAAATTTTTTAAGGAGGATACGCAAAATACACTACCATTAAAAACATTGGACGATTACAACCAGGCCATGACAGGCTTATATAACAGAATGTTCAACGGAGTGATGGGTGATAATTTAACTTTTATACTATCCATTGGTAATGGTGATGATTTACGTGTTGATGGTTATAATGGAGGATGGAGTTCAGGCGGCTTCGAATATAATTTGAATGATAATATTTTCAATAACGGCGGTATCTCTAGTAATCTGGAAGATTATAGTGTTCCTTATAAATTATTTTACCAAACCATTGGAAGTGCAAATGATATTATTTCGAAAGCCGGCGATATCAATAAATTGAGCCCTGTCTTCAAAGAAATTATCGGCGAAGTTTACTTTATCAGAGCATACTGCTATTTCAGACTGGTAAGAATGTATGGACAAATTTCGCTGGCTGCAAACCCCGATGTTGATTTCATGTTGCCAAAACCAAGCTTTATCGAAATCTACGATTTTATTATTGCTGATCTCAATCAAGCTTTGAAATTGCTGCCATCTTCGAACGCTGAGGCCCGTATTAAATTTGAAACTCCAAACAGGGGAACTGCAAAAGCATTTCTTGCCGAAGTTTATCTTACCATGGGTGGATACCCGGTAAATGACAATAGTAAATATGCAGATGCCGCAAAAGAGGCAGGCGAAGTAATTGACAGCGCCGGTTATTTCGGATATGGGATACTGCCCGATCTAGCAGATTTATGGAATGAAAGTAATTTAAGAAATCCTGAATCTGAATTCTCATTTTACGGGTACCAAGCTCCAGTGTCGGGTATTGATAATCAATATGCTTCAGATGCAGTTGCTCCCGACTTTTATAATTCATTTCCGAAAAACTACAGAAAGGAAAGCTCCTTTCAAACCAGAACTTGTATTTATGATCCTATATTGGATACTATCAATTATAAATTAACCAATAATGATACTATATATCATATTGATTCTATGGGTTACGAAGACCGCATTAGCTATAAAAAGTTTTATACTCAGTTTGACATTCCTGATTCCGTTATAAAAATGAATTTTCCCCCCAATATGCATAATCTTATTGTGCCGTCTTATAGAATTAAGAATTCACTTTATGCAGGCCACATCGTATATATTTTCCGCTATGCACAGACCCTTCTCACGTTTGCTGAAGCAAAAGCCAGATCCGGTTCAATCGATGCGAAAGCATATGATGCCATAAACCAGGTACGACGGCGTGCCAACAAAGTTGATTTATTTTCGTCCTCAAAGTTCGATTTACAATCAGGATTATCCGCTCAGCAATTTGCAGATTCAGTAGTGCAGGAGCGCGCCTGGGAATTATGCGGCGAGCCAGAAGGCCGTTGGTTTGACATGCTCCGGTTAGGAACTACAAAGGATATGGTAGCAATTAAACAGCACCAGTACATAATAGTTTATGTTACAGGTATTGACAGGACTACTTTCTTTCTACCTTTACCAGCGGTGGATATAGCGATAAATCCGAATTTAAACTGAAAGTGATTTTGAAGATTAAATAAATGATTTACATACATTAATTATAAAATTCTTTTGAAAAGTATGATAGAATTTGATATTGGGATCAAGTTCAAAATTGAAACAGGATGAGTACAATGAATTGTAAACCTGAAAATTAAAAGTCATGAATAGGATCAGTTTATTGTTGATATTTTATTTGGTTTTTTCCCTTTTAAGTTGTGAAAAAATCTTTAAAGACGATAAACTTAATTCACTGCCCTTAAAAACAATGGACGATTATAACCAGGCCATTGCAGGCTTATATAACCGATTGTACAACGGAGTGATGGGTGACAATTTAACTATTATGCTATCCATTGGTAATGGTGATGATTTAAGGGTTGATGGATATAATGGGATGGTGGGTTCCTGCTATTACAAATTGAATGATAACATCTTCAATAACTGCGGTATCTCTGCTTGGCCGGAGGACTACAGCGGCCCTTATAAATTATTTTACCAGGCCATTGGAAGCGCGAATGATATTATTTCGAAGGTCGGTGATATCAATAAATTGAGTCCTGCCTTCAAAGAAATTATGGGTGAAGTTTATTTTATCAGGGCATATTGCTATTTCAGGCTGGTAAGAATGTATGGGCAGGTGCCGCTGGTTGCAAACCCAGATGTTGATTTCACGTTGCCAAAACCAAGTTTTACAGAAATTTATGATTTTATTGTGGCTGATCTCTTTCAAGTGATGAAATTACTGCCGTCTTCGAACGATTTGGCCCGTGTTAAATTTGAAACTCCAAACAGAGGAACTGCAAAAGCGTTTCTTGCCGAAGTTTATCTCACCATGGGGGGGTACCCCGTAAATGACAATAGTAAATATGCTGATGCAGCAAGAGAGGCAGGTGAAGTAATTGACAGCGCCGGTTATTTCGGGTTTGGGCTTCTGCCCGATTTAGCGGATTTATGGAATGGAAGCAATGAGAGAAACCAGGAATCTGAATTCTCATTTTATGGGTATAAAGCTCCAATGATGTATTCTTACAATCCATATGCGTCAGATGCAGTTGCTCCCGACTTTTACAATTCATTTCCAAGAAACTACAGAAAAGAAAACTCCTTTCAAACCAGAAAATGCATCGATACCTATGATTCTATCAATTCAACGGTAATCAATAATGAAACAATATATCATATTGATACTATCGGTTACATTGATTTTAACCGTATTTGCTACAAAAAGTTCTATACTCAATTTGATATTCCCGATTCTATAATAAAAATGAATATCTGGCCCAATTTGACAGGTCATATTATTATATACCCGTCTTATAAAATTCCTAATACAGCTTATGCCGGCCACATTGTATATTTGTTCCGTTACGCACATACTCTCCTCACATTCTCAGAGGCAAAAGCACGATCTGGTTCAATCGATGCTAAAGCAAACGAAGCCATTAACCAGGTGCGCCGACGTGCCAACAAGGTTGATTTATTTTCGCCCTCAAAGTTTGATCTGCAACCAGGATTGACACCACAGCAATTTGCCGACTCGGTCGTACAGGAACGTGCATGGGAAATGTGCGGCGAACCCGAAGGCCGTTGGTTTGACATGCTCCGTTTAGGCATTACGAAAGATATGGTGAAAATTAAACAACACCAGTGGATTATTGTTTATGTTACCGGAATCGACAGAACTACATTCTTTTTACCTATACCAGAGAAGGATATAGCTTTAAATCCGAATTTACAATAAACTGAGCAGTGCTCTCTATTTAGAATTACGAAATTGTTTTTTTTAAAAATCTTTTGAAATAAAAGTTATAAGTTGGTAGACCGAAGTCCGAAGCCGGAAGACAGGAATTCTCTTAAAATCCGATATTCAGCGCTTAGTTTGATTTAGCAATAGTATTTATGTTATTTCCCTATTAATGTGAATTAAGAGTTGAAAAATAGAAGCCCTCCGGGCTTAATTTATAAATATCTAGTAATAAGTAAATTAAATGATCGTCATTACGTTTCTTCGACTTTTAATTCGCATTATTACTAACTTCCGACTTCCGTCTTCTGACTCCCAACCACTTTCTACTCAAAAATCAACTCCGACAAAGCCGTCTCTTTCAATTTGTTGTATGTATAATCCCGGATTTCTTTAAATACATTTCGGATGTTACAGGTAGTTTCATCTTTGCAATGTTCACAGGGCTGGTAATATTTCTCGGAAGTGCAGGGCATCATAGCAATGGATCCTTCAAATAAACGCACGATGTCCAAAAGATTAATGAGTTTGGGATCTTTTATAAGATAGTAACCGCCGTTTTTACCCAGCTTACTCGCCAGAAACCCGTTGTTTTTTAATTCCAGTAAAATGGATTCCAGGAATCGTTTTGGAATGCGTTCACTTTCGGCAATTTCATTAATCATCAGGGTGCCTTTACCAAACTCCTTGGCCAATCTTGCCATCGCCAATAAAGAATATCTCGTTTTCTGTGTAAGCATTTGTTTAACCTATTTTACTGATTTGATGAAGTTTTGAATAATCCAATATCTCAAGTAGTCTTCCATCCACCTTTATAATTTTTTCATCATTCCAACGTGACAATGTCATAATAATATTTTCGGGCGAACAACTGGCAAACTCCGCCAATTCCTTACGGGTAAGCGAAAGTTTGAAGGTATGACTATGGTATACGCTTTCTGCAAGATAAATAATTATATCGGCAATTCGACCTTCTTTCTGTTTGTATGCAAGGCTTATAAAATTTAATACCGATGTTTTAAACATTTCCGAAGCCGTCTGAAAAAGCATTATAGAATACTTTGAATTTTCCATTAAAACGGACAATAAAACCGATGCGTCGATCATGCTCACTTCGCAATCTTCAACAGCAACAAAGGAGAAAAGATTATTATCCTTATAAAACAAGTTTGCCCCTCCCAGTAATTTTGGAGCCGATACAATCGTTAGGATAAGATTTTTTCCAAATTCATTCTCATAGTTGTACTTAACAATTCCTTTTTCAAGATAAACAATATGGGTCGACAAACCCCCTTGTTTCAGGATGGTTTCGCCCTGTTTGAATCTCAATTTGACAGAAGTCCTATCAAGTTTTTCAAAGTCTTTTTGAGAAATAAACTGCAGGGAAACCCTTTTAAACCAGGAAGCTTCTTTTTTGACTTCTATTTCCATCGGTTGAACTAATTAATTATATTTGATTGAAAAACCAATTTTAAAATATTAAATATTTAATAGTCGAGTATGAAAACAATCATTTAAATATCTACTAAATCAATAGACATTATAGATAATATTGCAAATGTAAAAATATAAACCAAAATACTTCATCTATGAAAAGAATTTACTCCTTGTTTTTTGCGATTTCGATATTGGCGTTTAGCGCCAGAACGCAAACCACCAACGACATTCTAAACCTTCTGGTTCAGAATAAAACCATTTCACAAAAAAGTGCAGATTCGATCCGTGCGGCTGCGGCAATAACTGAACAGGACAATCTGGCCAAACAAAAATTATTTCCGATCAATGCCAGTAAAAAACTTCAGCTCGGAGGTTATACTCAGGTTCGTTATCAGGCTTTGGATGAATATGGTAAAATTGATGGCTTTGATATACGACGGGCAAGACTTGATCTGAGAGGAACCATTTCGCCTTATTGGGGATACAGATTGCAGTTTGATTTTGCCAATACGCCCAAAATGATTGATGGTTATATTGAGCTAAAGGTTAATGATTACTTAAATTTCATAGTAGGTCAGACGAAAATACCACTCTCAGCCGAAAATATGATGCAAACAAACAATATTGAAATGATCGAATTTTCTCAGGTTGTTTTAAATCTGGCAGCCCGCAAAAATGACGTTATCGGCGATCAGAATGGTGCTGATATTGGGGTACAGGTGGCAGGTACTATTCTTAAGATCCACGACAAACCCTTTCTGGAATATAAGGCCGGAATATTAAATGGAGCAGGTATAAATACACTTACTGATAATAATGAAAACAAGGATTTAGCTGGTCGTCTGATCGTTCATCCTATGGATGGAATGAGTATTGCCGGTGAATATTATAAAGGAGTTGCAAGAATAGACAGTGCTATAGTCATAAAAGGAGATCGAAACCGCTATGGCTGTGATCTGATCTATGCTTGGAAAAATTTATTGGTCCGCAGTGAATATATTTTTGGTAAAGATCCCACAGTCGATAAAAAATATAATCAGCCGGAAACCAATAAAGAAGGGTTTTATATACAGGCCGGCTATTACTTCTTTAAAAAGAAAATTTTATTGCTGGCAAAATATGATTACTTCAAACCGAATATCGCATTAACCAATAATAATTCAAATTGGTATGTTGTGGGCGCAAACTATAATTTCAATGCCAATACGCGTCTGCAGGTCAACTATACTTTTAAGGAGGAAGAGGGTCCTGACAAAGTCAATAATATGGCAGCTGTACAATTGCAAATAGGATTTTAACAAAACGAGTTAAACTATAGAAATCATGCGAAAAGCAATCAAATACTTTTTAGTAACATTGATTATTGGAATACTTATTGCGGCAAGGGTGAACAGTCAAACCAAAGAAAAACTGGAAGGCAATATTACTATTTCCGGTGCTTTTGCCCTGTATCCTATGGCGGTGAAATGGGCCGAAGAATTTCAGAAAATTTATCCTGGTGTCCGGATTGATGTTTCTGCCGGTGGTGCAGGGAAGGGGATGATGGATGTATTATCAAATATGGTCGAATTGGGAATGGTGTCTCGTGAGATTCATCCCGATGAGGTTAAAAAGGGGGCGCTAAGTTTTTCAGTTGTCAAGGATGCTGTTGTAGCGACTGTCAACGCTTCCAATCCCGTTATTAAGGACATTCTTGCTAAAGGGCTCAAAAGAGATGCAGCTACCAGTATCTGGATTACTGGCAAAACCAAGACCTGGGGTCAGGCGTTGGGCATTCAAAGTGCAGTACAAATAAGGGTTTATACACGTTCTGATGCATGCGGAGCAGCTGAAACCTGGGCAAAATACTTTGGGAAAATGCAGGAAGATCTTTTGGGGGTTGGCGTTTATGGCGACCCCGGATTGGCCGAAGCAGTTAAAAATGATGCCCTGGGTATTGGTTTTAACAACATCGCGTTTGCCTATAACATAAAAACCAAGCTTCCAAACGATGGAATTAAAATTGTACCCCTCGACTTAAACAACAATGGCAAAATTGATCCTGACGAAAATTTTTATGACAAAATGGACGATCTCATAAATGCTATTGCTACCGATAAGTATCCATCTCCTCCGGCACGTGACCTGTACTTTGTTACCAATGGAAAACCCGCAAAAAAAGAGGTAGTGGAGTTTATTAAATGGGTACTTACCGATGGTCAGAAGTATGTATTCGAATCAGGTTATATCAATCTTTCGAAAGAAAAATTGGAGAAAGAATTGAGTAAAATAAAGTAATTCATGCGAATTAAGATTCAAAAAAAAATCTAAGGCTTTTTCTGGAACATGCTAAGAGTAAAATATAAATTGCCCCGGTCTTTAGACCGGGGTCATTGAATTGTAACAAATTCGCACCATGCATGAGTTAGTTTCAGGGCACGGTAATAATTGGTGCGCAATTTTGAATGCTATGTTCAAGAATACTTTTATTGCGCCGGAAATTAACTTCAAATCCTGAAAAATGACTAGAGTCCGGCACTATAAGTACGGCATACTTTGTCCATGGGCTAAAGCCCATGGCTATTAAAGACATTTAATCAAAGCAATGACAAATTATTATAGAAAGCTGAATAATCCTAAGCTCGATTATAATTCTTAATGCAGTGTAATTATGTTAGCTATTTTCATTTAATTTTTTCAACTCCTAATTCGCATTAATAATAAGGCTAGCATTCCTTTTAACCCTCATTCATGATTCTATGTTTGCGGATCAATTGTTTCAGTATGTGTAATAAATCTTTTGTAAAAGCAGGAATAAAGATCGATATTTGAGGTAATGGAAACGGTTGAAAAGCATATAATTATTGCTGATACGCAGTTTTTAATTACTGAGTCACTACGGAATATTTTACAAAATGAATTGCTATATATTGTAAAAGAAATCGTTTATACAAAAAGCGATTTAATTCGTGCACTCTCAGAACCCTCGGTCTTTCTGTTAATTCTTGATTTTAACCTCCTCGATTTTGACAATTTTTCCGAATTAAAAAAGATCGTTTGCGAAGATTCGCATATTCCGGTACTCATTCTTACCAATGCTTTGACAAATAGTGAACTTGCAGATTTGAACGCGATAGGTATTAAAAATATTTTATTGAAGACCGCTGACAAGGATGAATTTGTTTCGGCCGTTGAAGCAACCTTAAAGGGGCGTAAATATTATTCAACCGAGGTGCTGGATATGCTTACAGAAGTTTATGATAAGAGAAATTCGGTCCAGGAAGGAAATCAACTTACCAAAGCCGAAACCGAAATTGTTAAGCTTATTGCAGAGGGTTTTACAACCAAGGAAATAGCTACACGCAAGTTTAACAGCTATCATACTGTAATGACACACCGGAAAAATATCTTTCGTAAACTTAAAGTCAATAGTGTTTCTGAATTGATCATGTTTGCCATCCGCTCCGGAATTATCGATAACATCGAATATCATATCTGACATTTCCTACCATAAATACGGTATGCGATATACCTTCAATATGGGATTTCAGGGACCATAAGTTCTGTGCAACTTTGTAGTGTTATTAAATAAACAATAAGACTATGGCACGAATAGCTAAAAAACTTACGGATCTAATTGGAAAAACTCCCCTTTTAGAGTTGACCAATTACAACAGGAATAATGATGCAAAAGCAACCATTATAGCAAAACTCGAATATTTTAATCCGGGCGGAAGTGTAAAAGACAGGATCGGAAATGCAATGATTGAAGAAGGTGAGAAACAGGGACTAATAAAAAAGGGAACTGTAATCATTGAACCAACCAGTGGTAATACAGGTATTGCTCTCGCTTTTGTAGCTGCAGCAAAAGGATACAAATTAATTCTAACAATGCCGGAAACCATGAGCAGTGAACGCAGGAAGCTACTTGTAGCTCTTGGTGCACAATTGGAATTAACGCCCGGAAGCGAAGGTATGGGTGGCGCAATTCGCAAAGCATACGAACTTCACGATCAGATTCCAAATTCTTTTATTCCACAGCAATTTGAAAATCCGGCCAACCCTGAAATTCATCGCCGGACAACAGCGGAAGAAGTGTGGAATGATACAGAAGGGAATGTCGATATTTTTGTAAGCGGAATCGGAACTGGAGGTACTATTACCGGTGTTGGGGAAGTCCTGAAAAAACGCAAACCCGGCGTGAAAATAGTTGCTGTTGAGCCTTTCGACTCACCGATTTTATCAGAAGGCAGATCAGGCCCTCACAAAATACAAGGCATTGGTGCAGGATTTGTACCAGATGTATTAAACCGAAAAATAATCGACGAAATCATTACCGTGAAGAATGAAGAAGCCTTTCAGGCAGGTCGCGAACTGGCAAGGACCGAAGGGCTATTGGTTGGGATATCTTCCGGTGCCGCAGTGCATGCAGCTTTGCAATTGGCAAAGCGGCCCGAGAATAAAGGGAAAAATATCGTGGTTATTTTACCCGATACAGGGGAACGATATCTATCTACACTTCTATACGAATTCGAAGAAGCGCAAACTACACAGACAGCCGCTCATTGATTCTATCAAGGAGGCGTTTTGAACAGAGAACGGTCCGTCGATGTTATATTATCACTTTAACGCAATAATGCAAAACTTGAAGAGCGTTCAAATTCTCAAGGTTAAGATTTTTGTTTAAATCCGAACGCAGTTTATGAAATTAATAAACCTTAAATAGTTATAAAATAATGGCAACCAACAACTTACATTTTGAAACTCTGCAGTTGCATGCAGGTCAGGAACCGGATCCTACAACACATTCAAGGGCGGTACCAATTTACCAGACAACATCATACGTTTTTGATGATTCCGAGCATGCTGCCAAACTCTTCGGTTTAAAAGAATTCGGGAATATATACACCCGCATCATGAACCCCACCACCGATGTTTTTGAAAAAAGGATAGCGGCACTTGAAGGTGGTGTTGCCGCGCTTGCTACTTCCTCAGGTCAGGCTGCACAATTCATTGCCCTTACAAATATTTTACAAACGGGCGACAATTTTGTTTCTACATCTTACTTATATGGAGGGACATACAATCAATTCAAAGTTCAATTCAAGAGACTTGGAATACAGGTAAAGTTTGTGGATGGTGATAACCCGGCAGATTTCGAGAAACTCATCGATTCGAAAACAAAGGCAATTTACCTGGAAACCATTGGGAATCCACGTTTTAATATTCCCGATTTTGATGCCATTGCTGCAATAGCAGTTAAAAATAAAATACCGCTGATAGTAGATAATACCTTCGGAACAGCAGGTTATTTGTTCCGGCCCATCGAACATGGAGCCAATGTCGTTGTTGAATCTGCGACAAAATGGATTGGTGGTCATGGTACCAGCATTGGCGGAGTAATTGTGGATGCCGGTAATTTCAATTGGGGAAATGGCAAATTTCCACAATTTACAGAACCTTCTGAAGGATACCACGGATTGAAATTCTGGGAAGTATTTGGAACAGATGGCCCCTTTGGGAATATAGCTTTTATTATAAGGGCCAGGGTAGAAGGTCTGCGCGATTACGGCAGTTCATTAAGCCCTTTTAATGCCTTTCTCTTTTTACAGGGATTGGAAACTTTGTCCCTGAGGGTGCAGAAGCATGTCGACAATGCTCTTGAACTGGCAAAATGGTTGAAAAACCATCCCAAAGTTACGGAAGTTGAATACCCCGGACTGCCGGATAGTAAGTACCATTCAATTGCTAAAAAATATCTGAAACATGGATTTGGAGGAGTCCTTAGCTTCACAGTAAAGGGTGGGAGGGAAGCAGCCGATAAAGTGGTGAATAATGTTAAACTTATAAGCCATCTTGCCAATGTAGGTGATGCTAAAACACTGATAATACATCCGGCTTCGACAACCCATCAACAACTTAGTGAGGAAGAACAAAGGAGTACCGGTGTTATACCAGGTCAGATTCGAATTTCTGCGGGAATAGAGCATATTGACGATATTAAAGCCGATCTGCAACAGGCGCTCGACAATATATAGAGGAAGAAAAATTTAGCATGAATCCGGTGTAAAATATACTGGATTCCGCATCAAGTGCGGAATGTTATTAAATTGAACATTTAATTTTGGTAAGTTTACGGATATTCATTTTATTTAAATAGGGTTTATAGATAAAGGGTTTTCTCAACTATTGAGGAAGCTCTTTTATTTTTGTAACAGTAGACAATTTGCCGGAGGATATGGCTGCGGATGATCTTCCCAATCCAAACATAAATTAAAGATTCGATATCTTTGCCCATTATAGATATGGAATGGAACTGCCTGAATGATAATTTATGTTTAAAAGATTTGTCATATTTTTTTTAATCATCACATCTTTAAATAGTTATGCGCAGTTTGACTCAACAAAGATAGCTTCGAGAGTCTCAAGTGATCTGAAATTATCGTACAATAGCGCAATGAAATACCCCGGCGCAAGAGTTGGATTGGAAATGCCAATCAGGCTGGTTCAAAAAACAAAAATAAAAAATTCGGGCTATCAAAAAATTATTTATAAATCGATGTTTATTTCCGGGAATCTTAGTTGGTACCATCATACTTCTTATCACGACAATATTTATTTTACAGTAGAAACAGGATTGCGCAGAACTCAAAAAAGCGGATTCTTTTTCGACTTTTCAACCGGATGGGGCTATAGCAGGACTTTCATTGGAGCTACAACATATACTGCAGATGACAATGGCAATGTTTCCATCAAGCGTTTTGCGGGTTATAACTATGCAATTTTTATAATTAGTGACGGGGTTTGTTACGATTTTTCAAAAACAACAACGAAACCGTTTTCTATATTCTCTAAAATAAGTATTCTTACAATGTATCCATACAATAGCTCCTTCTATCTGAGACCAACTATCGAATTTGGTATAATATATTATCCTTCTGAATTTATTGTGGTTAAACCTAAAACAAAATCGATTGTTAAATACAAATAATATGAAGTATACATTTTCAATATTGATTTTATTGTCGGGTTTAACCTGTGCATGCCAAAAAGAAGAAATAAGCCTGTCGACACACACATCTGAAACGTT
>Ga0182027_10003606_pt1 | contig 24382 bp, 5 predicted proteins | sample 712E1DmetaG_FD_121300 | JGI IMG/M metagenome (GOLD analysis project Ga0182027, IMG submission 121300) | Permafrost microbial communities from Stordalen Mire, Sweden - 712E1D metaG (Illumina Assembly) | ecosystem: Environmental > Terrestrial > Soil > Wetlands > Permafrost | place: Sweden... | reverse complement strand
GCAGAGATCGCGACTCTTGGGCGCCTCGAAACATGGGCTGCTGAAGTGCGGCGCAGCGGTGAGGACCGTAAGTGGCGCGAACTGGCCGATCTTTTGCAGGTGATCTTCTCTTCATCTGCTGCGAGTGCGCACACTTCAGGGAAAGCCCCTACTGATGGTGACAGTGAAGCACTCCGCGTGAAGTCTTCTCCCAGTCAGAAGCTAGTTATCTTCACTGAGCACCGCGATACCCTCACATATTTGCAGGATAAGGTTTGCCGTCTACTCGGGCGTACGAACGCTGTGGTTGTCATTCATGGCGGAATGGGCCGGGAGGATCGTCTCAACGCCCAGGAATCATTCAAATTTGATCCTGAGACACAAGTCTTGATTGCGACCGATGCAGCCGGTGAAGGAATCAACCTTCAGCGTGCTCATCTGATGGTGAACTATGATCTACCGTGGAATCCCAACCGCATCGAGCAGCGGTTTGGCCGAATTCACCGCATTGGCCAAACCGAGGTCTGTCATCTCTGGAACCTCGTGGCCAGCGAGACTCGCGAGGGTGACGTTTACCGCACGCTGCTTGAAAAACTTGAACAGGCCCGAAAATCCCTCGGCGGACAGGTTTTCGATGTTCTCGGCAAACTTCAGTTTGAAGGACGCTCCCTGCGCGAACTTCTTGTCGAGGCAATCCGATATGGCGAGAGGCCGGATGTAAAGGCGCGCCTAACGCAGGTGATCTCAAATGCAGTTGACCAGCACCACCTTCAAGACCTTCTTGAGGAGCGTGCTCTGGCACATTATTCGATGGATGCCAGCCGCGTTGCTCGTGTGCGTGAAGACATGGAGCGTGCCGATGCCAAGAGACTTCAGCCGCACTACATCGAGTCATTCTTTTTGGAAGCCTTTCAGAACTTGGGCGGTGTCGCGCGTCAGCGCGAGACGCGCCGATACGAGGTCACTCGCGTTCCGGCTACCATCCGCAACCGCGACCGCCTTATTGGAACCGGCGAAGCAGTTCAACCCCGCTATGAGCGCATCGCCTTCGAGAAGGACTTGATAGCGCCGCAGGGGCAGCCCCTTGCAGCTTTTGTCTGCCCAGGCCATCCGCTCCTTGATGCAACGCTCGATCTCACGCTCGACCGGCATCGCGATTTGCTTCGCCGGGGCACAGTGCTTGTTGACGAACGGGATTCCGGGACCAGTCCACGAATCCTCTTCTATATGGAACACGCCATCCAGGATGCAAGTCGGCTCAAGAATGGCGACCGGCGCACCATCTCGGAACAAATGCTCTATGTCGAGCTGGATTCGCATGGCGCGGCGCGCCATCTTCACTACGCGCCGTACCTCGATTACCGGCCGCTGCGCCCCGATGAGCCGGGCGTGGATGTGTTGCTGGCCCGCCCGGAAAGCGCATGGATCACCCGCGATCTGGAACAGAAGGCGCTCGCTCATGCGATTGCGGATGTAGTTCCAGAGCATCTGAAGGAGGTCCGCTCCAGGCGCTCCGAATGGATCGGAAAAACGCGCGCCGCCGTGAAGGACCGGCTCAGCAAAGAGATCAATTATTGGGATCATCGTGCCGAAGATCTGAAGTTTCAAGAGCAGGCAGGCAAGGTGAATGCCCGCGTAAACTCGCAGGAGGCTCGCCGGCGGGCCGATGATCTACAGGCTCGGCTGCAATTGCGCATGGATCAGCTCAACCTTGAGGCGCAGGTTTCGGCCCTGCCGCCCGTGGTCCTTGGTGGCTTCGTTGTCGTGCCTGCCGGAATGCTGGCCCAAATGGCCGGCACAGCTCTTCCGGCAACTGGGCATCTGGTTGACACCCAGGCCGCCGCGGCGCGCGCACGCGCAATCATCATGGAGATTGAGCGCGGCCTCGGCTTCGAGCCCACGGACCGCGAGTTCGACAAGCTGGGATACGACATTGAGAGCAGCGTACCGGGAACCGGGAAGCTGAGGTTTCTTGAGGTCAAAGGCCGTATCTCGGGCGCAGCTACCATCACGGTGACCAAGAACGAAATCCTGTATTCGCTGAATAAACCCGAAGACTTCATTCTGGCAATCGTTGAATTCCTGTCTGGGGATGCTCATAAGGTTCACTATTTGCGTCAACCATTCAAACGGGAGCCTGACTTTGGTGTCACCAGCGTAAATTATGATTTTGCAGAGCTAATAGAAAAAGGGGCACCTCCAACATGATGCCCCAGCCGCACTATTTCCAGCGTATTCGCGAAAAAGCAGCCAAACGATGGGATCAGCTAGAAAGCGATCCAGAACTTGCTGGCCCCTGGCATCAACTCTTCAAACAGGTTCAGAGCCCGAGGCATATTCTTTCGGAACTGCTTCAAAATGCGGATGACGCAGGCGCTACCGAAACATCTGTACTCGTTGAAAATCAGCAATTTGTTTTCATCCATAACGGCGAAGACTTTGTTGAAGAGCACTTCGCGTCACTTTGCCGCTTCGGCTATTCAAATAAGAGGGCGCTCCACACTATCGGTTTTAGAGGTATCGGCTTCAAGAGCCTATTCAGCTTAGGTGATAGGGTCGAGCTTTTCACGCCGACGCTGTCCGTGGGGTTTGATCGATCAAGATTTACTCAGCCAGAGTGGATTCCTTGCCCGCTAAGCGGCGTCGTTGCAACCCGCATCCGAGTGAATATCTTCGACGAACATCGGGGACAGGAACTTATAAAGAACCTCGCAGAGTGGCTGAGTAGTCCTCTGTCTCTCCTCTTCTTCAAGAATATTCGCAAAATGAAGATCGGGAACCAACAAGTTTGCTGGGAAAGCCTTGGCCCAGGTCCAGTGGCAGACAGTGAGTGGATGGCACTCAATGGCAATGCCGATGAGGCCAGACTCCTAATTCGATCAGGAGCCGAGGAATTTCCGGAGCCTGCGTTAGCAGAAATTATGCAAGAGCGATTGCTGAGTGCCGTTCAGGAGACTGACTTTCCACCCTGCAAAGTAGAGATCGTCCTCGGGGCAAAGGGGCAGCTTTATGTTGTTTTGCCAACAGGAGTTGAGACCGCACTGCCTTTTGCGTGCAATGCACCTTTTATCCAAGACCCAGCACGGCTCAAAATCAAAGATCCTGAGACATCCCCTACAAACCGCTGGCTTCTTGAACGTGTGGGAAGGCTTGCAGCATCCGCGATGCTCCTATGGCTCGTACAGGAAAATGCCAGTATCAGTGAGCGTTCGCGTGCTTACGGCCTTTTCCCCAATTTGGACCGAGATAACAACACTCTGGAAGGGCTGTGCGCGAATAATATCGGTGATTCGTTTAACGAAACAATCAATGGACAGCCATTTCTGCTCATCGGAAGTGGTGATCTCAAGCCTTCCAACGAAGCCATAATTCTTCCCGAGTCATTGCTTGAGGTGTGGCCTCCGGAGCAGATATCGGCGATTCTCGACAGTCGCAGTCGCCCGGCGTTTTCTCGCTATGTTTCAGTCGAGCATCGCAACCGACTAATTAATACAAGACACATTGAACAAATCAGCAAAGTGGAGGTCCTGAAAACCCTTCAGTCTTGCCATTTGCCGAAGCCCGAGAGCTGGCGCCAACTACTTAAGCTTTGGATCTACATAGCTCCCGATATGACTTGGTATCGCACACCGATCGACAAGTCGAGTCTGCACATCCTTCCGGTACAGGGAAAGGACGTTCTCTACGCTGCGAATGAAGTAACGCGACTTGGCGAAAAGAGGCTGCTTCAGTCGGAGCAAGACTGGGAGTATCTTGATAAGTATCTCTTGGTTCTAAACCAGAATTGGCCTAACTTCCTTGCCGAGGGACGGCGAATGGCCGAAGTTCGACAAGAAGACGGGGCTAAACGAGAAGTTGAGGCAGCTCTTAGCGTTTTCGACGCTATCGGACTCAAAGACGCAACCGATGTCAGCGAAGTGGTGGAGCAGGTAGCTGCGAAGTTTTTCGCGCCGGGAACCCACCAAATAGCTGATTGCGTTCAATTGGCTCAGATCGCCGCCAAACTCGGTGCGAAAGTTGGAGACTCATTCCGTTTTGTTACCCAGGGTCGCCACTTGCGTGGAATCGATAAGGCAGTTCTATTTGACAAGGATGGAGCAATTGAGCAGCTACTTCCGGAGACATGGTGTTCCGAGCATCTCTTGTACCCGGACTATGGTCAATCCTTCAAATCTTGCACATCAGACGAATGGGTTCAGTGGATTTTATCTGGTCGAGCTGGTTTGCTCGGCTTCGCCCCACTGTCACGCAAGCAAACATACCTGTGGGGCAAGAATGCTGTTGAAGCGGAATTGCGCCTTCGCGGGTGTAGGACTGCGCCGTCGTATCCCTATAAAACAATTAACTTCCTCATGGAAGACTGGGATTTTGAAGAAGATCACTGGCAGCATTGGACAAATCTTGCTCAGCGGGACGAAAAGCTCTGGGGGAGTGTAGTCGAGCAAATTCTGGGCCAGCCCGAAAGCTTTTGGACAAATGCGAAAAGCGCCCGGATTATCCAGGAAGCAACAACAAGGCGGAAGCAGCCGATACTTCCAGAGGAACAGCTTGCTGCCGCATGGGTAATTCGGTTGAGGGAGTTGCCCTGCTTGCCGGACAAACGCGGCTTTTATCGTAATCCTGCGGAACTCCTCCTGCGAACGGCTGAGACCGAGCCTTTTATGGACGTGGAGCCTTTCGTTCATAGCCGACTAGACACAGAAAGGACGCGCCCTCTCCTTCAACTGCTTGGAGTGCGCAATACCCCGTTCAGCCCCAATGGGCTGTTGGACCGATTGCGAGCATTGGCCAAGTCTGAACTACCGCCGATACAGGAAGTTGAAAAGTGGTATCAGCGTCTCGATCTGATAATGGATACATGCTCGACGGCGGATTCGAGTAGCATCACGAATGCGTTTAAGACGGAGAAGGTCATCTTCACTCAGGGTGGGACCTGGACGAATTCCCTCGGTGTATACCTGTCCGGTGATGAAGATGTTGTGCCCGATACAGATATAATTCGAATCTCCTTACAACACTTCACCTTGTGGAGAAAGCTTGGAATTGCGGATCGGCCCTCGGTAGAACAGGCTATTCAGTGGTTGAATCAGATGCCAACGGGCAATGCCATTCATCAGAGCGACGCGAGTCGAGTGCGGACATTACTCGCGCGCCATCCAAATCGCATTTGGGGCGAATGCGGTCACTGGCTAAATCTCGCGAACGAATGGGTTCCTACGGCAAGTCTCGAATACGCACTCACAATGCAGCCCTTGATACGGTGGAGCCATTTACATCAGGCAGTGAAGCAGAAAACTGCCGACTTCCAGCATCTACCCGCTCAGATATCCGAGGCACCGCCCTTTTCCAGTCTGCCGCGACTTGCCGTCCTGATTGAGGAGCGATTTGATCGTAGCCCGCGGATCGCGGCACCTGCCACACTTCGATCATGGCTTAACCAGATCGGAAAGGATCTGGAGCGAATCGAACTGCCCGATGAGGGTGAAACAGCCCGTATCAGGTCCAGTGCGGCTGAGTTGGCCACAACAATGTGGCAGGCAGCCCAGGAACTTCACCTAATCCCCTATATCGATGGTGTTCCGGCCGGCACGCCGAGAAGTGCCGAAGCCATCTGGTTTGAGAGAGTGCTTTACGTTGAAGACCGCCCTATCGCAAAACTTGCGCGGGCCGTCTCACAGGAGATTGGGCGCGCCTTTCGACCAGATGTAGAGGACGCAATCAAATTCTGCTTTGACCGGTCACCCGAGTACGTAACTGATTACCTGGAAGAAACCTTCAATCTGACGCCTCAACAGCGAGTGACGGAAGCAGTCCTTCAACCCATCGATTCGAATTTCGCCAATGCAGAGGAAATCGTTGGCCAAACAGACATACAAGGCTCGGCGAGCAACTTGCCCGACGGCAAAACTGTCAACGTGGAGCCGTTCGATCTATCTCCGCCCCCTCAAATTGAAGTCGATGCCGACCGAGAGTCCGGTGAAAGTGAACCAGGTGAAACAGAGCCAGTCTATGGCGAAGCAAAAGCCAATCGCAATCACCACGTTGCCAAGCCAAGCATCATGGAGCGCCTCGCTTTGAAGAACGGGTATAGAAAGGACAGTGAGGACCGATTCTTTCATCCCGATGGAAGCTGGATCTCCAAACCGTCCGGCTCCCGTTTTTGGGAGCGACATACGGCAGATGGCCGCTTGTCCCAATACTATTGGCCGCGGGAACACTGCCTTGAGCGCGAGCCACTTGAAATTGAAGCGGACATCTGGAGCCTGATTGACAGCTTTCCCGACACCTACGCAGTTGTGCTCACGGATGTTCAGGAGAATCCCGTTGAAATCATGGGGTCCAGACTACTGGCCATGCGGCAGACAGGCGAGATCAAGTTGTATCCTGCAAGGTGGAGGTTGAAGAGAGAACCCAAGGGATGAAAACTGTAGTGAACACCCGAATGGAATTCAACCCAGGTCACGATTGTGGCCACAACTGCCCAATGTGAGCGAATGGAGCACGTCAAGGCATATGAAGACCGGGAGCCAAAATGATCTGTTTCTCGACGGCGGCGCAGACGTTGAACTGGACGTCGCGACGACGCGGCGTGGGCTTGACGAACTATTCAGCCTCACACACCAGTACAAGACTGCGGAATCCTACAACAATCTCCTAAAGTTCGTCGCAAATTTCCGATTCTACGCGCCATTCAACGCGATGCTGGTTCACATTCAGATGCCCGGCGCGAGGTATGTATGCTCGCCATCACGCTGGTTGGATGAATTCAAACGTCAAATCAAGCCGGGCGCACGCCCTTTGGTGATTCTTCAGCCAATGGGTCCAGTTATGTTTGTCTTTGACGTGGCCGATACACTCCCTCTACCAGATGCCCCTCCACTGCCGAAGGAAGTGGTGAATCCGTTCGAGGTCAGGTCGGGCAAGGTTGGCAAGCAACTCGAAAAAACCATGGGAAATGTGGAACGGGATGGCATTTCCGTCGCAATTCAACATGCCGGGTCGCAGAGTGCCGGACAAATCGGAATTGCGAGAGGTGGAAGATTTCTCGATTACCCCGTCCGATTGAATCCTAAGCCAGAGTTTGTTGAGGTGCTTTTACGCTACGAACTGCTACTAAACGGTAACCATTCTCGCGAAGCACAGTATGCAACGCTGGTTCATGAACTGGCTCACTTGTATTGTGGGCACATCGGCTCTCCGAATCCCCATTGGTGGCCAGATCGACGGCACCTGAATAGGGACAGGGATTTGTGCGAATTTGAGGCCGAGTCTGTCTGTTATCTCGTTTGCAGAAGGCTCGGCATCGATAATCCATCCGACGAATACCTGGCGGGGTACTTGAAAGAACATACGGAAGTCCCTCCGATCAGCCTAGATGCCGTGATGGTGGCCGCAAACCTGATTGAGAAAATGGGACGCGAGCGGCTCAAACCCCGCAAAGAAAGCAAGAAATAGCAATGTCGAGCACCGTGAAAACTCGTAAGAAGTTGATTGAAGTAGCCCTGCCGCTGGAGGCCATCAATATCGCCTCGGGACACGAGAAGATGCCGGGCATTGGAGCGCATCCACGCGGAATTCATCTTTGGTGGGCGCGGCGGCCCTTGGCGGCGGCTCGCGCCGTCATCTTTGCACAGATGGTCGATGACCCATCCAGTCATCCAGAGCTTTTCCCCACCGAAGAAGCTCAGGAAGTAGAGCGGCAACGCATCTTTCGCATCCTGGAGAAACTGGTTCTTTGGGAAAACACGACAAATGAGGCCGTGCTCAACGAAGCACGGCAGGAAATTTGGAAGAGCTGGCGGAGCGCCTGTGAGGATAATCGGGATCATCCCCAGGCAGCCGAACTCTTCAATCCCAAAAAACTGCCCGCGTTCCATGACCCCTTTGCCGGCGGCGGCGCTCTGCCGCTGGAGGCACAGCGGCTCGGGTTGGAGTCCTACGCCAGCGATTTGAACCCGGTTGCGGTCACCATCAACAAGGCGATGATCGAGATTCCGCCTCGGTTTGCCGGACGCAAACCAGTCGGCCCCCTCCCTCCAGGAGAAAAGCAGACCGTCATTGCGCGGGAGTGGCCGGGAGCCACCGGCCTTGCCGAGGATGTGCGCCGCTATGGTGCATGGATGCGAGCAGAGGCGGAGAAGCAGATCGGCCACCTTTACCCGAAGGCCGAGATCACGGCAGAAATGGCGGAACAGCGGCCAGACCTCAAGCCTTTGGTTGGCCAGAAGCTCACGGTCATTGCTTGGCTTTGGGCGCGGACGGTCAAGAGTCCTGATCCAGCTTTCACTGAGATTGAAGTGCCGCTGGTATCGACATTTATATTGTCGAGCAAGACAAGCAACGAGGCGTATGTAGAACCAGTAATTGCGGGCAAGAAGTATTCCTTCGCAGTGAAGCAAGGAGAGCCACCAGACAGCGCGAAGAACGGGACCAAGAGTGAAGGCCGTGGAGCAAACTTCCGTTGCTTGCTTTCAGGTGCTCCAATCATAGGTGAATACATCAGGACCGAAGGCCAAGCGGGCCGTATTGGCACACGACTGATGGCTATCGTTGCGGACGGCGGAAGAGGCCGGGTCTATCTCAGTCCAACGATTGAACATGAGAAAACAGCCTTGTCAGCGGAACCGCGATGGAAACCGGAGGTTGAGTTTTTCCAGCAGGCATTGGGCTTCCGCGTGGGCAACTACGGCATGACCAAATGGAGTGATCTGTTCACCAATAGGCAATTGGTCGCACTGACTTGCTTCTCCGACTTGGTGCAGGAAGCAACTGTCAAATGTCGTCATGATGCAATTGCCTCTGGCGCACCTGATGACGGTAAGGGCCTTGAAGCAGGAAGTTCCGATGCTACAGCATATGCCGAGGCGATCAGCGTCTACCTCGCCTTCACAATAGATCGTTGTGCTGATTTCTCCAATACATGCACCCGTTGGGTTCCTGGAAACCAAAAGGTGATGAATTTGTTTGGGAAACAAGCAATCGCAATGACTTGGGACTTTCCCGAGGCAAGCATATTACAAAAAGTAGTTGGAGGATTTCTGCCTGCCGCAGAATTCATAGCAGACTGCATCTTGAAGCTACCAAACGCTGGTTACGGGAAAGTCTTGCAGCATAACGCTTCCACCAGTTCACTTGCGCGTGCAAGAATAGTGTCAACAGATCCTCCTTATTACGACAACATTGGCTATGCTGACCTATCGGATTTCTTCTATGTATGGCTGCGGAAAACATTGAGAGCGTTCTTTCCAGACTTATTCGCAACTGTTGAGGTCCCAAAGAACGAAGAGCTTGTAGCGACGCCCAATCGCCACGGAGGTCCAGATAAGGCTGAGGCATTCTTTCTTGACGGGATGACACAGGCTATTCACAGGATTGCCGAACATGCCCACGCCGCATTCCCAGTCACAATTTATTACGCTTTTAAGCAAGCCGAGACCAATGAAAAGGACGGCACATCAAGCACAGGTTGGGAGACTTTCTTAGAAGCCGTGATTCAGGCTGGATTTGCCCTTTCAGGTACATGGCCAATGCGAACTGAACAAAGCAGTCGAATGAGAAACACAGATTCTAACGCTCTTGCTACAAGTATTGTGTTGGTCTGTCGAAAGCGAGAAGTAAACGCTTCTAAATTGACACGGCGCGAGTTCTTGAATGAACTGAAATCTGAATTGCCGATAGCTTTGGCGCACCTACAACACAGCAATATTGCTCCGGTCGATTTGCAACAAGCCGCAATCGGACCCGGTATTGCCATTTACAGCCGTTACTCAAGAGTAGTGAATGCCGCCGGGGATGCAATGCCCGTGAAAGAGGCACTTGCTCTCATTAACGAAACTCTCGATGACGCGCTGGCCGAACAGGAAGGCGACTTCGACAGTGACACCCGCTGGGCTTTGACCTGGTTCGATCAGATGGGGTTTGCGGAAGGTGATTATGGTTTGGCGGAAACGCTCTCGAAAGCCAAGAACACCAGCGTTGCAGGAATGATGGATGCGGGCATTCTCTCCGCTGGCGGCGGCAAGGTTCGCCTGTTGAAGCCAGAAGAACTCAACGCAGACTGGGAGCCAGAAACAGATACACGCAAACCAGTATGGGAGGCGCTGCATCACTTAGTCCGCGCCCTGAATCAAGGCGGCGAGACCGCTGCCGCTGCACTGGCTTCGCGGCTGGGCAGTCGGGCCGACGCCGCCCGCGAACTGGCCTACCGCCTCTATATTCTCTGCGAACGCAAGAAGCGTGCCCAAGAAGCATTGACGTACAACGCATTGGTACAGAGCTGGCCAGAGATTCAGCGGTTGGCGAGTCAGCAAGAGTCCAGACCCGTTCAACCGCAGCAGACATCAATGTTCAGCTAAGACGCAGCAAATCTGACGAAAGCCTAAAAGGAAAGACAATGGCAATCAGTAATTACGACCGAGTAGGCAAGGCGCTGGAGTTGTTGAAGACCGGCTTGCAGCCATACGTTGAGCGGGAAATGAAGGCCCAACACGAACAGCTTTGGTTGCAGCAGGCACGGATGGCTGTGGCAGAGACTCAGGCGCATCTCTTCTCTGGCAAAGGTGAGCCGGAGTGGGATGCGGCGGCATTGCTGGCCGTGATGTGGAACCAGTGGGACGGCGTTTTCAAGAAGACGCTGGGCCGTGCCGAACGCTCGCTGATTAGCGAGTTGCGCGAGATACGCAACAAATGGGCGCACCAGAAGCCATTTTCAAGCGATGATGCGTACCGCGCCCTGGACTCGGCTGCCCGCTTGCTGTCCGCTGTGGTGGCGCCTCCCCAGATTGAAGAGCTTGAGAAGTTGAAGACGGATCTATTGCGGGTTCGCTACGACGAACAGGTGCGTTCAGAAAAGCGCCGGACAGCCGGAACGGCCATCGAGAGCCAGGGCGACGCGAGCTTGAAGCCATGGAGGGAGGTCGTCAATCCGCACAAGGATGTGCAGAGCGGCAACTACAACCAGGCGGAGTTTGCAGCGGATCTTTGGCAGGTCTATCTTGGCGAAGGCTCAGACGAATATCGGAAACCGGAAGAATTCTTCCGCAGAACCTTTCTCACGGTGAGCTTGAAAGAGCTGCTCGTTGGCGCAGTGCAGAGGTTGGCAGGTCAAGGCGGCGATCCTGTCGTTCAACTGCAAACCAACTTTGGCGGCGGCAAGACGCACTCGATGCTGGCGCTCTTTCACCTGTTCTCGGATACTCCTGCCCAGGGACTCCTCGGCATTGACGAGGTTTTGACCGAGGCAGGCGTCTCCAAGCCGCTTAAGGTGAACAGAGTTGTCCTGGTAGGCAACAAGATTTCGCCGGGCAACCCGGTGACCAAATCCGATGGCACCGTGGTGCGGACGCTGTGGGGCGAGCTTGCATGGCAGTTGGGCTTTGGGCGTGGAGGAATCAAGGAAGCAAAAAAGGCATATTCGCGCATCGCCGCCGACGATGAGCTTGCCACCAGTCCCGGTGATGTTCTCCGCGAGTTGATGAATGAGTACGGCCCATCGTTAATTTTGATTGATGAATGGGTAGCCTACGCGCGACAACTGCACGACAACAGAGACCTGCCGGGCGGCGACTTCGAGACGCACTTCTCATTCGCTCAGGCTCTCACGGAATCGGCCAAAGCGGCCCGACAATGCCTACTCGTAATCAGCTTGCCCGCTTCGGATACTACCGGGTCACCTCATGCCGTTGCCGATGACGTAGAGGTTGGCGGCACACGCGGTCGCCAAGCACTCGACCGCTTGCGGAACGCAGTTGGACGCGTGGAAGCGTCTTGGCGGCCAGCCAGCGCTGAAGAAGGCTTCGAGATTGTTCGGCGGCGCCTTTTTGAGCCACTATCCGCCGAGAGCTACGTTGCCCGCGATACCGTGGCACGAGCCTTCGTAGAAATGTACAGGAAGGACAAGTCGGAGTTTCCGCCGGAATGCAGCGAAGCGGATTACGAAAAGCGTCTGAAAGCGGCATACCCGATTCATCCCGAGATATTCGACCGGCTTTATTCCGATTGGTCTACGCTCGTCAAATTTCAGCGAACTCGTGGTGTGCTGCGCCTTATGGCAGCGGTGATTCATTCGCTGTGGGAGCAGGGAGACCGCAGTCCGATCATTCTGCCCGCGAGCATTCCAATCAGCGACCGCCGTGTGCAGTTTGAGTTGACGAGGTATCTATCAGACCAATGGGTGCCAGTCATTGAAAAGGATGTAGATGGCGGGAATTCTCTGCCAATGCGCATTGATGGCGAAGTGGCGAACCTTGGGAAGTATTCTGCAACGCGCCGCGTCGCCCGCACAATTTATCTTGGTTCAGCGCCGATTGAGAAGGCCGCGAACAAGGGAATCGAAGACCGAAGAATCAAGCTCGGAAGCGCATTGCCCGGTGAGACTCCGGCTGTTTTCGGCGATGCTCTCAGGAGACTTGCTTCCCGCGCAACCTATCTCTATCAGGAGGGACCGCGCTATTGGTACTCGACTCAACCCACCGTGACAAAGCTGGCGGAAGATCGCGCCGAGCAGTTGAAACGGGACCAAGACAAGGTGGTCTCGGAGCTTGATTCGCGTTTGCGCGGCAATCTCGCAAAGGTGGGAGACTTCTACCGCATCCACCGCTTGCCAGCCACAAGCAGCGATGTTCCCGACAACGTGGAAGCCAGCTTGGTTGTTCTGGGTATCGACAACCCTTACAGCAAAGAGGCGAACAATCCCGCAGAAGTTGCGGCGAAGTCAATCTTTGAGACGCGCGGCAGCGCCCCCCGTCTGTATCGCAATTCGCTGGTATTTCTGGCTGCTGATAAAACTCGCCTACCAGAGTTCGATGAAGCCATTCGCAAATACTTGGCGTGGGATTCGATTCTCAAGGACAGAGTGGAACTCGATCTCACGCCGCATCAGGTGAAGCAGGCAGAGACGCAAAAGCAGGCCGCAGACGGTGTTGTCAACGCCAGACTGCCAGAAACCTACCAGTGGCTCATCGTAGCAACGCAGGAGAATCCCCAGGCTCAGATTACGTGGCAAACGCTGAAACTGAACGGAACGGAATCGCTCGCTGACAGGGCCAGCAAGAAGCTCAAGAATGACGAATTATTGGTGGCGAATCTGGCAGCGACCAGGCTTCGCATGGAATTGGACCGCGTGCCGCTGTGGCGCGGAGATCATGTAGCAGTCCGTCAACTAGTGGAGGACTTCGGCAAGTATCTTTATCTTCCCAGGCTCCAGCAAAGTGCGGTTCTACTAAATGCGATTCGTTCAGGTTTGAGCCTGCTGACATGGGAGAAGGATTCGTTTGCCTATGCCGAATCTTACGATGAACAGGCGCAAAGGTATCGAGGACTCAGGCATGGCGCAATCATTCCGGTCACGGTAGATGATGCAGGTTTCTTAGTCAAGCCTGAAGTTGCCCGTGAGCAGATTGATAAAGAGACAAAGCCAGCGACGCTTCCCACCGAAGAGGATCAGCCTGCTGCGAAGCCTGACGAAACAGCTACTTCCGAAGGATCTCAAAGTGGTAAGGGTAAGGTCGAGCCGCAGAAGCCAAAGCGTTACCACGGCACAGTGCGTCTGGACTCAGCGCGAGTTGGACGCGATGCGGGAAGGATTGCCGATGAAATCATCAGTCACCTCGTCGGACTTGTCGGAGCAAACGTCACCGTCACGCTTGAAATTGAGGCAGAAGTTCCATCGGGGGCACCCGACCATGTAGTCCGAACTGTGACCGAGAATGGTCGTACTCTGAAGTTCCAAGGCAACAGCGGCTTTGAGTCAGTTTAGGCGCGCTCTTTGCGGGCGCGTCGATGTAAACTCATCGAACGCCCCCAGGTTGAGCAATGTTCAGGATCAATGACATCCGTGTCTTCGCGTAGTCTTTGAGCGCGTGGTCGATAGGTTGAGTGTCAAGTTATGAAGAAGGGCCAATTGCAGTACAATTTGTCTTTCATATGAATCTTTCATCGAACAGCTAGCAGAGGTGAGTCCGTGCGACTTTTGATACTCCAACTGAGCGACATGCATTTTAGGATAAGCGGTAATCCAATAGAACAACGCTTTGAAGAACTCATGGCTGCTGTTCTTTCCATAGCCCCAAAACCGGATTCCTGCCTATTACTATTGACCGGAGACATAGCTTTTTCAGGTGTCCCAGAGGAGTTTATACAAGCTGAGTCATTTCTGAGATCTGTTAAGACGCGTCTTGTAGACAGCTTTGGCTCAACCAATGTCAGAATTGAGATTATTCCAGGTAATCATGATTGCTTCCTGCCTGAATCAGATACTGAAGTCCGTAAGGCGCTAATTGAAGGGGCCAGTCCTAGCCTAACTGCTGCTAAGCCCAATGATGTATATCTAAATGCTCTATTAACGATACAATCTTCGTTTTATGGCTTTTGTGAATCATTCGTAGGTCGAAGCATCGAAGGTAACACACGCGTATGTCGTGCAGAAACAATTTCATTTATAGGCAAGCGAATCCATATCATCGCTCTTAATACGGCGCTTCTTTCGCGGAGAGATGAGCAGATAGGAACTTTGTATTTACCCAACATATTACTAACAAATGCGACGAAGCAGGACCCAACAGCCGACCTCGTTGTTTGTATTTACCACCATCCGGACAACTGGCTTGAGCCGGATTTCCGAAGAGACTTTATAAAGCTAATCGAAACGTCGTCACACTTCGTGTTCACCGGCCACGAACATCAGCAAGATAGTCATTGGAGCGAATCTAGTACGGGAGAACAGACGGTCTACATTCAAGCAGACGCACTTCAGGACGAGCAGTATCCAGCGCGGGGCGGCTTCAATGCATTGGTATTGAACTTCGATGACCAGACTCATAAGTACTATCATTACCGATGGAAGGGGCAACGATTTTCTGCACTTATAGACGGCGAACTACACGCGACCTCCCTTGCAAAGAAATCTCAGGAACGCTTTCAGCCGACATCGAAATTTTTTGCATCTCTCTTCGAAGACGATTTTGGCTTTACTCATTCCAAACGGGGGACGCTTCATCTCTCAGAGATATTTGTATATCCACCACTGTCTATATCCAGGCCTGGAGAAGCTAAGCCGACACCGGTTTCCTCGGACAATACTCTTAGCTTCCTTCTCAAGCAGAAATCTCTATACTTGAACGGTAAAGATCGCACAGGCAAGACTTCATTGCTGAAGAGTTTATTTGTTGACATTCTTAAAACAACCTCACGCATCCCCATATTAGTAATGGGGTCGAATCTCACCAGTGATAACGAGGAAAAAGTTTTCAATCACATATGGACCTGTGTTTACAATCAATATGGCCAAGATGCGATTGAACGATATAAGCAACTGCCACATAATCGTCGAATACTTCTCCTTGACGACTTGGACGAGAGTCGTATTAAGTCAGAGAAAAGCAGACCGCTATTACTCGCTCTTAGGCAATACTTCGGTACCATAATCGTTTCTTCCGGGGAATTGCCTGACTTATCGACCTACGGGCAACACCTCAGCGGAGATAGCGAGGAAGTCTTTTCAGTCATGGCGGTAATACGAGAGCTATCACCCTCTGCACGAGTAAAGATAATTGATAAATGGCTTCGTCTTGACCCTACCGCAACTCCAGATGAAACGTCTTATGTTCGCGAGTTAGAACGAGAACACAATTTCATTTCTGATCTTATTCGCAAGCGGGCACTTCCTTCGCTTCCTTATTTATTGGTTGGTGTTCTTCAGATTCGACAACACAACAAGCAAGATCTGGTAGATCCTAGTTCATTCGGCTTTCTGTTCCAGACACTTGTTACTGATGCCCTAGCCATCAGCAAATCTCCCAAGAAACACATCGCTCGGAAAGAAGGTATTTTACGTCGATTCGCATATCGATTGTTTGCCAATCATCAGGAAGTTGGGTCACTGACTGATTTTTCACAGGCTGTCAACGACTTTGTGACAGACATTCAGGTCAGGGTGAATGAAGACGCGATTCTCCAAGATTTAGTGTTCGCCAAAGTTTTAACACTTGTTGACGGTACAATCGCATTTCGTCATCCCTACTTCTTTCATTATTTTGTAGCGCGACAATTGATGGATGACATAGAGAGCGAAAAGCCGGAAGAGGCGCGCCAACGACTAAATGAGATGGCAGCTCACCCTTTATCACACGCGAGCCAGCTCACTCTAATCTTTTTCCTATTTTTCAAAAGAAAAGACCCAATTATAGATATTCTGATAGATCAGGCAAATAAGGTGTTTGCAGAAGAGCCGCTAAGCGACATTTCATCGGATGTTAAGTTCGTAGACCAGATTGTTCCCACATTGACAGCATCAGTTGTTGACGAGAACGTGGATGTGTCTGAGGAACGAAAGAAGCGTTTGGAAGCGGCGGACAAAACAGAGGATGCTGAGAATGATAGCTCTGAAAATCGAGACGAAGCTGCTCATCGTGACACACTCTATTCGATAAATTTAACTTTCGAAGAGAAACTGCTCTTTGCTACGGCACGAATGGAATCATTGGGGCAGGTGATCCGTAGTTTCCCGGATTCACTGGAGGGAAAGAAAAAGATCGAAATCCTTGACTGCGTATTTCGGCTCGGCTTAAGGACACTCCATGCAGGTCTCGGGGTCGTAGCTAAATGGGATGCTGCGTTTTCCGTAGCAGCGGAGACAATCCCCGACGAAACGACGCGGAAGAAGGTTGCTGGATTACTCAATGCAGTTATAGCTCTATTTGTTAGAATCGGTTGCTCAAGTTCGCTTTTGGACATATCTCGTGCGGTCGGAACTAGTGACCTTGAGGAGGCCTACGAGGCCGCTATCAAACAGGTTGGCGATTCATGTGCGACGCAATTGCTTAGCCTGACAATAAAGCTTGATCATTCCGAAGGATTCCCACTTGTGGCCGTACAAGCAGCTCAGAACAGGATGACAAAGACGAGTCGGATGGCATCACTCGTTCTTTCTGATTTGGTGCAGCGACATACCCAGATATTCCCGTTGCAACAAGACACCCTGAGGAAGATTGCGGGCATCCTGAGGCTCAATTCAATGCAGCTCATCGCTAACGCAGGTAAGGCAACGATCATAGACGGTACTTAGTGATAGACAAGAACCCGAATTGCGCATTGTCACGTTGACCTCTTCTGTGATTTTGCTCGTGCTAGGCAAAGGTCTGGACTGATTGATTCGCGCTTTCCGACTGAAATCTTGACGGTATGGACGACGGTACGGAAATGTGCTTTTGGATGATTTTAGGTGCTTTTCGGTGCCACCGTTATCTCTAGAATCAATAAGTTACAACCATGAATCTAACTGTCACGGCAGGGGTCGCGGGTGCGGCTGCTGAACTGCGGCTGGCACTTTTGTAACCGTGCCTTTGACAGCCGATCTAGGGTGACGCAGACTGCACAATCTCCTGTTTGCACGATCACTCGGCCACCGCGCCGGTGCTTTAGCTGCGCCCTGCGGCTCTGCGTTCAGTACTCGCGTACCGCGCCCTCAGGGTTTCGGACTCCTCCCCCCTCGCAGGCTCCGGGTCCCTTTCCTATAACTTTCTCATTTGGCAACGCTGCTATGCCGCGACTTGGGAGCAGCGCACCTTGCGCCTTCTGAAGGTGTGTCCCGAGTAACCGGTCAAAAGGAGAAACACCATGCAGACCATATGCTTACGAGCAGATAGCGGGGAAAGAGTGGCGAATTGGTTCATATCTCGACCGAACCAGATTGTCGCGACACCGGCGCATATCCGTTTTCCGAACCCCCTTTCCTTCTCTTGATGTGTCCCCCTACTGGATTGTGAGGCTGACTGAGCCCGAGCTGGTCACCTGATGCGTCGCAGGAGGGGTTGTGGAACTAGACCCACCGCTGCTGCCCCCGCCGCAGCCAATACTGAGGGCCGCTGTAGCAAGCAGAACAAACCCCAAACAGGCTGAAATCCAGATGCCCCTCGCAGCCAGTTTTCTTCTCATGAACCCAAGAGGCAGCAGAAGAATTGGTAGCAGAATGAACCCGGAGGCTGCGCCGGAGACCGTCTCCGTAAAGACCACGATGATCTGATACGTTCCTTTTGGTGTGGTCGAGGACGTGGCGATCGTCACCGTATTCGTGGTCGAAGAGTAGCTGCAGCTCGCTCCCGCAGGAAGGTTCAGGCAGGTTACATATACGCTGGTCACAGAGGACGGCACGGTCACCGGATAGTTGGCCGTGGAACCGGCAGCCACTGTCTCCGTGGTTGAGGTAATGGTTGGCGCAGTCGATCCGGACGAGGCGGAATCCACTTCGAACTGCCATGCATTGGAAGTACCCCCGCCTGGTGCTGGATTCTGCACCGTAATGGCTATGGTCCCCGCAGTGGCAATATCAGCCACTGGCACCTGTGTAGTAAGCTGAGTAGCACTGACGTACGTGGTGGTGAGGGTTGAAGTTCCCCAATTGACCGTCGAGCTTGCAATGAATCCCGACCCGTTGACCGTGAGCGTGAACACCGTACCGCCTGCGTTGGTAAACGCCGGTGAGATGCCGCTGATTGCCGGTACGGGATTCGTTGGAATGCTGATCGTGTATGCGGCGGATGCCACAGCGCTGGTAGAGTAGCCGGTGGCCGTCGCTATCGCCTCCAGCGTTTCTGTCGATGAGACGGTGATCGTGCCGCTGTACACCGTCGAACTGGTGGTCGGGGTGGTGCCATTAGTGGTGTAGTAGATGGTTGCGCCAGCCGTCGTATCGCTGATCGTCACCGTCTGCGCGGCGGTGTAGGTGCCGGCTACTGGCGAGAAGGTTGGCGTGGCGGCAACTCCGATTACGTTGACGACGATGCTCTGCGTGACCTGCGTAGCAGCCGCGTAGTTGGCGTTACCCGTCTGGTTGGCTGCCACCACTACAGTGCCTACGCCGGTGATGGTCAGCGTGCTGCCACTGACTATGGCCGGGCCGGAGACGATGCTGAAGACTACCGCGTTGCCCGAGGCTCCGCCGGTTGCAACCAGAGCGATGGGCGAGACACCGTAGGTTACCGGCGATGTAGGCGCAGTAAAGGTGATGGTCTGCGCTGTCGGGTTGACCGTGATGCTCTGTGTCACCTGTGTCGCCGCCGCGTAGTTGGTGTTGCCCGCCTGATTGGCGGCCACGACCACGGTTCCTGCTCCGGTGATTGTCAGCGTGCTGCCGCTGATCGTGGCCGGCCCTGAGACAACATTGAACGCTACCGCAAGCCCGGAACTGGCGCTGGCCGACAGCGTGATCGGCGCGACACCATATGTCACCGGTGAAGTCGGCTGTGTGAAGGTGATGGCCTGAGATTCTTTAGCTACGGTAACCGTTGCGGTTTGCGTGCCCGCCGTGTAGTTGCCCGCTGCGACCTGACTTGCTTGTAGAACGACACTTCCCGCACCCGTCAGTGTAACCGTCGAGCCGGAGATAGTGGCTGATCCGCTCACCACCGAGTAGGTGATCGCCCCCGAGGAGTTCGAGGTCGCTGCGACCGTGAACGGCGCATCGCCGTAGGTGTGGTTGGGAACCGTGAAGCTGATGGTCGGGGCGTTGCCCGCAATGGTGAACGTAGCGGTCTGCGACTTCGCAGCGTAGTTGCCTGACGCAACTTGGCTTGTTTGCAGCACTACTGTTCCCGCACCCGTCAGTGTAACCGTCGAGCCGGAGATCGTCGCAGGCCCGCTCACCACGGAGTATGTAATCGCACCGGATGAGTTTGAGGTCGCAGTCACCGTGAACGGAGCATCGCCGTAGGTATGGTTCGGCACGGTAAATGTGATCGTCGGAGATGCCTGGTTGACCACAATGCTCTGTGTTACCTGCGTTGCTGCTGTGTAGTTGGAGTTTCCGGCTTGGTTCGCTGCAATCACGATGGTGCCAACTCCAGTGACGGTCAGCGTGCTGCCGCTAACCGTTCCCGGCCGGGAGAGGACACTAAAGGTGACTGCTAGACCAGAGCTGGCGCTGGCCGACAGCGTGATTGGCGACACGCCATAGGTTACGGGTGAACTCGGCGGCGTGAAGGTGATCGTCTGTGATGCCTGCGTCGATGTAGCAGTCCCGCCGAGCGAGATTGTCTGCGTGACGTTGGACCCGTTCATGCTGTTGTCTGTGACTACCAACGACCCGCTGATAGTGCCTGCCGCTGTTGGCGCGAAGCTGATCGGCAGAGTGCAAGATGCCCCCGCCGCTAGCGTACCTACGGACGAGGATGTACTCCCTATCAACGGGCAAGCCGTTCCGCCAGTGCTGTTCAACGTGAAGTTCGACGCGATACTGGGATTGTTCCCACTCGTCGGAATCGGAAGTGTCAGTGCTGTATTTCCGTTGTTCCACAGGGTTACCGTCTGGGGACTATCGCTGCTCGTCGAACCTATAGCCGTCGATGCGAAGCTCAAACCGCTTACGCTGGCGCTCACCTTCTGAATGCGATTGCTGCCAGAGAAGTAGATGTTTCCAATACTGTCAACTGCAACGCTTGTGGCCACCACTGGCACAGTGCCGATCAGGCCTGTGCTGGCGCTCATTTTGCGTATGCGCTGGTTGTTGGTGTCCGCGATATAGATGTTCCCGGCGCTGTCCACCGCAACTCCAGAAGGTCCGTTGAGTTCCGCGCTGGTCGCCGCGATGCCGTCTCCGTTGTAGCCACCTGTTCCATTGCCCACCACCGTGCTGATCAGGCCGGTGCTGGCGCTTACTTTGCGAATGCGGTTGTTCTGGAAGTCCGCGATGAAGATGTTGCCGGTACTATCCACCGCAACACTAGCTGGAATGTTGAGTTCCGCGCTGATCGCCGCAATGCCATCACCGGTGTATCCAGGAGTCCCATTGCCCGCCACCGTGCTTATCAGACCCGTGCTGGCGCTTACCATACGGATGCGGGAGTCGCCCACAACATAAATGTTCCCGGCACTGTCCACTGCAACCCCTCCAGGGTTGATTTGCGAGCTGGTCGCCGCGATGCCGTCGCCACCGTAACCGCAGGTCCCATTGCCCGCCACCGTGCTTATCAGACCCGTGACCGTGTTGACCTTCCGGATGCGGCAGTTCCAGTCGTCAGCGATGTAGATGTTACCGGCGCCATCCACTGCTACACCATCAGGAAGGTATATCTCAGCGCTGGTCGCCGCGATGCCGTCGCCGTTGTAGCCACCTGTCCCATTGCCCGCCACCGTGCTGATGATGCCTGTGCTGGCGCTTACTTTACGGATGCGGTTGTTCTGGAAGTCCGCTATAAAAATGTTCCCGGCACTATCCACCGCGATACCACCGGGAACGTTGAGTTCTGCGTTGGTCGCCGCGATGCCGTCATTGTTGTATCCAGCAGTACCATTACCCGCCACCGTGCTGATGATGCCCGGAGAAAAGACTGCCTCCGGTCCAGTTCCCATGCCACAGATGTATACCATGGCCTGCACATTGCCGCTGCCATCTGTAATCACGATGGCACCCATGCGCTGCCCCGAAGCAATTGGAGTAAAGGTGAAATTCACCGTGCATATCTGCCCTGCCGTGTAGGCTGTACCGGTGGCGCAGGTGCCACCACTGGCATAATTGAAGTCCAGCCCCGTCGCACCCTGGGTCACTACGCTGATCGATCCCAGTGTGAAGCTGCTCGATAGAAAAATCGTAACCGTCTGCGGCGAACTTGTGGTGCCTACCGGCTCTGTCGGCGCGGTGTAGGCCCCAGACGCAACAGCAAGTACAGCCGTGTTGCTGCTCACTCCGTTGAGGCTGGCGCTGATGTTTGTGGTTCCTGCTGCAACCGCTGTAGTCAGCCCAGATGCGTCGATGGCTGCAACGCTCGTGTTCGAGGAAGTCCAGCCGACTGTGCCAGCCATATCCTGCGTACTGCTGTCGCTGTACGTGCCCGTCACGGTGAACTGTTGGGTCGAACCTACTACAATTGTGGAACTCGCTGGAGTTATTGTGATGGAAGTCAACGTGACTGGCGCCGTAATTGTTAGGACAGCCACGTTGCTGGTAACGCTGTTGAGTATTGCTGTGACGTTAGCGCTCCCTGCGCCCACAGCCGATGTAAGGCCACTAGAACCTATTGTCGCCACTCCAGTGTTCCCGGATATCCAGCCGACCGTGCCGGTCAGGTTCTGTGTGCTGGCATCGCTGTATGTGCCCGTCGCAGTAAACTGCTGAGTGTTGCCAGTTGAAATTGCCGAACTCGCCGGGGTCACCATAATCGACTTCAGTGTGGCTGTGCCCGTGCCCATGGCGCTAAAGTAGATTTCCTGAGTCGCGTTGGGCACATTCAGGTCGTTATCGACAAGCCTCAGGAGCCCGCCGTTGCTGCCTCCAGACGTGGGAACGAAACTGATTGGCAAAGCGCACGAGGTTTCCGCAGCCAGAGTACCCACTGACGAGGACGTGCTACTGGTCAATGGACATGCCGTTCCGCCTGTGCTGTTCAAAGTGAAGTTCGCCGAAATGCTCGGGTCATTTCCACTCGACGGAATAGGAAATGTCAGCGCTGCGTTCCCGATGTTCCACGCTGTTACTGTCTGCGGACTATCGCTGCTCGTCGAACCAACGGCAGTTGACGCAAAGTTCATCAGGTACCACGACTCCGAAACATCCACCTTCCACACACTACCATTAGGGTTGTTGGGGATGTAGAGGTTCCCGCTACTGTCGATCGTGATGCCACCCGGATAAAATCCGATGTTCAATAGCGTGCTCTCCACGTAGCTGCCGCCCGACAGAGTCTCTCTAAGCACACGACTTGCGCCGCCGTTGGCGACATAGACATCTCCGCCACCATCGACTGCAATTCCCTGTATTGCAGTCGTGCCCTGTGCGGCAGAGACGCCACTGGTCACTGTGCTTTGCGTGTAGTTTCCGTTCGACTGTGGAGTCTCCTTCACAACACGGCTATTGGAGGTATCAACAACATAGACACTACCGCTGTCGTCCACTGCAACATACTCGGGGGAGGATAAGCCGCTGCCTACGACAATGCTTTGCGTGTAGTTACCGCTTGACAGGGTCTCCTTAAGAACACGGTTATTGAACGTATCGGCGACGTAAACATTGCCGCTGCTATCCACCGCCACGCCAAAGGGATAGTTCAAGCCGCCGGTCACCGTGCTCTGCACATAGCTTCCGCCGAACGGCGTCTCTTTCAGAATACGTTTGTTGGAGGTGTCGGCAATGTAGATATTGCCGCCGCCATCTACAGCGACCCCTTCAGGAGAACTCAAGCCGCTGCCCAACGTGCTCTGCGTGTAGACGAAGCCAGACGGCGTTTCTTTCAGCACTTGGTTATGCACGGGGTCGGCAAGGTAGAGATTGCCGTTGTCGTCGATGGAAATACCACTAAGGCCATTCGCGCCATACGGAATCCAAGCCCCTGTGCCGGGATACATGACCGCCTGTGGTCCTGTTCCCGTGCCGGAAATGTATTGCGTGGCCTGCACATTCCCGCTGCCATCCTCGATCACAATAGCGCCCATGCGCTGCCACGGCGCCGTAGGTGTAAAAGTGTAGTTCACGGTGCAGGTTTGTCCTGCCGAGTAGGTAGTCCCAACGGCACAGGTTCCTCCGCTTACAGCTACGAAGTCAAGATTCGGGGCCCCCTGTGTCAGGACGTTGATCGATCCCAGCGTTAAGCCGCTCGAAAAGAGAATCGTCGTTGTCTGCGTCCCACTCGTCGTGCCTACTGGTTCCACGAGATTCGTTCCCGGTGCGCCCACTGTAACCATGGCCGAGTTGGTTTGACTGTTGTAGTTGCCGTCGCCCGAGTATGTAGCTGTCAACTGATCCGAACCAGCAGGCAGTCCGCCCGCCGGAATGATGATTGTCGCGCTGCCATTGTTGAGCGACATGGGCCCACTAGTAAAATTGCCCCCCAACAGCGTTACCGTGCCGGTTGGGGTTGGGTTGCCGGTGGTACCGTTGACTGTTACCGTCACGGGCAGTGGCTGTGCTGTGGTCACGCTTCCTGGACTCGGCGACACGTTCACCACGGGCGTATTCCTTGTGGTTCCAGTAGTCTGGAAGGAAAGGACGAATCCTGTGCTAAGCCCTGCGCTGTTCTGCGCCTGAAGCTGGTAATAGTAAATCGTTCCAGTATTCAAACCTGAAATATTCACGGCGACGGTCTGTGTGCTGGTTCCAGCAGGGATGTAATACGTCCCAGCATTGGTCGCTCCGCTCAGAGAGCTGCTAAGCGAATAAATAAACCAATAAGTAGTAGCTCCGCCATTTGGATTTACCGTGCCACCCAAAGTCGCAGAGTTGATTGTGGCGTTTGCCGCACCTGTGGTCACCGTCGGCAATTGAGGTGATTGTGAGGGGGTGGTGAAGCTGTACGGGAGAGCCGGTTCCGCAAATTTGGACAGAGGTTTAGGTGGAGGATCTGTTCTCTTGCAGCCTAAGATGGCTGGAAAGAGGAGATACGATGAGCAGACGACCACGCAGGAACCATACAGCGGAGTT
>Ga0182027_10003605_pt1 | contig 24386 bp, 19 predicted proteins | sample 712E1DmetaG_FD_121300 | JGI IMG/M metagenome (GOLD analysis project Ga0182027, IMG submission 121300) | Permafrost microbial communities from Stordalen Mire, Sweden - 712E1D metaG (Illumina Assembly) | ecosystem: Environmental > Terrestrial > Soil > Wetlands > Permafrost | place: Sweden... | reverse complement strand
TTCCCGCAGTTGTCAATGCGCTTGCGGGACTCGGCCTCGCTTTTGTTTCAAACGACTTGAAGACTCGATTGTTCAGGAAAGTCCTTGTATTCGGCTACCGGTTTGTTCTCGGCCTGGGCAACTCGCGGGTCATTTTTCAGAATCCGGAAGATCTTGGCTTATTTGTCAAACATCGCATTGTGCCGGAATCAAAAGCCGTGCTCATCCGTGGGGCAGGCGCCGACGGCTCGGTTTTCCGATACCAGCCGGAAATGCCAGGGGTCCCTATCGTCATGCTTGCCGGGCGGCTTCTCTGGAACAAGGGCGTACGGGAGCTTGTCGAAGCGGGCAAGCTGCTGAAAAACGACGGGATATCGCATCGGATCGTTCTCGTTGGTACGCCGGATAAGGAAAACCCCAAGGCGATTCCGATTGAAACATTAGAGACATGGCACAGTGAAGGATCTGCCGAGTGGTGGGGGCCGAGAAAAAGCGAAGACATGGCCGACGTAATTGCCCAGGCGTCAATTGTAGCCCTGCCGACGACCTACGGGGAAGGCGTTCCCAAAGTACTGATAGAAGCAGCGTCGGTTGGCAGGGCGATCGTTGCCACAGATGTTCCCGGGTGCCGCGAAATAGTGCATAATAATACGAACGGTCTCCTTATACCGCCGAACGATGTTCTCGCACTCAAAACCTCGATCGCCTCCTTGCTTTCCAATAAGGAAAAACGGGTTGAAATGGGCAAACGCGGGAGAGAGATCGCAACCGCCCAATTTTCCCAAGATTCTGTTGTTGAAAAGACACTTGCTGTTTACAACAGCCTCCTTTCCCAACGTCACTCAGGCAAATGACTCATATGCAGGCAACCAAATCAAAAGCAGCGACGCTACTTACCGGGGCAACCGGATTCATTGGCCGGCGCCTCCTTACCCTGCTCACATCGCAAGGCGTACGCTGCAAGGCCCTTGTCCGTGGCAACGACGAATTTGTTGCCTCCAAGATTTCCCGAGACGACGTTTATATTGGAGAACTAGGAAACTCGATTCAAAATCCGAATGTGTACTCTGATGTTGATACGATAGTGCATTGCGCGGCCCGGGTCCATAACATGAACGAATCTTCATCCTCACTTCTCGAAACATACAGGAAAGTAAACAGGGACCTGACGCTTGATTTTGCCCGTCTAAGCTTGAATGCAGGTGTTCGCACCTTTGTCTTTGTCAGTACGGTAAAGGTGATGGGCGATTTCGAAAGAACGGAAAAAATACTGACCGAAGAGGACGAGCCGAAACCCACTGATCCGTACGGAATCAGCAAATATGAAGCTGAAAAGGGCCTCGTGCAGCTTTTTTCCAATCAGAGCAAGAGCCGCTGTATTATTCTCCGTCTACCGATGGTTTATGGTCCGGGAAACAAGGGCAACATGCTCTCTCTGTTGAAAGCCGCTTCAAAAAGAATTCCCTTGCCCCTTAGAGCAGCTCGAGGCAAACGGAGCATGGTTTATGTTGAGAATGTTTGCGATGCCATCGTGAGAGTTTCATACGGCGTTCAAATCGATCCGCAGGCGATAGAAGCCTTTTTCGTCACCGACGGAAGCGACTACTCCAGCAATGACCTTTACAAAGAAATATTCAAGGCCATGCATGGAAGTAACGGTACTTTCTGGGTGCCGCACACACTTCTTCGCCTGCCCGCCCGTTTCAACGGAAAAGCCCGCAAAATCCTTTCCCGTCTCCTGGATGACTACCGGTTCTCTTCGGAAAAGCTGCAGAGGGAATATGAATGGCGGCCCAGATTTTCGTTTGAGCATGGCATCAAAGAGACAGTTGCATGGTACAAAAAACAGTATATGTGATGGCAAAACGGGCATTCGACATCGTGGCGTCGCTTGTTACGTGCGTCGTGCTGGCCTTGCCTCTTCTTGTCATTTCCGTCATAATAAAATTTACCTCCAAAGGGCCAATTATTCATTGGTCAAAACGGATCGGAAAGAACAATGCGACATTCTCCATGGCCAAGTTCAGGACCATGTACCTCAGTACTCCACAGGTCGCGACACATCTGCTGAGCGACCCGGCGCGATACGTGACGCCGGTTGGCAAAGTTCTCAGAAAATATAGCCTTGACGAGTTGCCCCAACTCTACAACATCTTGAAGGGCGATATCAGTCTTGTCGGTCCCCGGCCCGCGCTGTTCAATCAAGATGATTTGAAAGCGTTAAGAACAGAAAAAGGGGTTCATCGCCTGGTTCCGGGCTTAACAGGATGGGCCCAAATAAACGGCAGAGACGAAATCTCGATTCCTGAAAAAGTTGATCTTGACGATTTCTATTTGCACCGCAGATCTTTCTTTTTTGACTTAAAGATCATTTTGCTGACATTTGTGAAATCGCTAAAAGGTGAAAACATCAGCCATTGAACACGTCGCAGGTCTCTTGCAATTGCCGAAGAATCAAAGTATAATCATCATTCGGAACTAACGACCAAACCAGCATCCATCTTTCTGGAAATGCCACCCGGAAATAATGACATCATGAAACCGTCATTTCTGTCCCATCCCCTTCTCAAATATCGCCTGCCGTTCATTGTCCTGATGCACGCCTGCTTTGCCGCAGGCGCGTTACTGATGTCATTTCTCTTCCGTTTCGACTTTACATTGGGTTTCAGCCAATATCCCCAATATTTCTATGCGTCTTTGCCGATTGACGTTCTCGTCTTTCTTGTTTTCTCCGGCATTTTCAACCTGTACCAGGGAATCTGGCGATACGTCAGCGTTGACGATCTCACCGATATAGTGAAAGCATCGGCAATAGCATCCCTGGTATTCACGTTTGCCATTGTGCTCAGCGGGAAATTTCCCGGATACCCTCGATCCATTTATGTCATGAATTTTATGTTGTTCATTCTGTTCAACGGTGGAACCCGGTTTGCCATTCGAGTCTTCAGAGAATCCTTTGCACCGCAGAGTGATACGGCAAAGAATGTCCTTATCGTCGGGGCTGGGACAGCCGGCAACGAGATCGCCAAGACGCTGAAGGCTGCCAAGCACAAGGAATATATTCCAATTGGGTTTGTGGATAATGACAAAGGCAAATTGAACAAACGTTTGCAGGGGCTGAAGGTCCTTGGTGATGACAGCATGATGAGGCATTTGATAAAAAAGCACCGTGTGCATGAGGTTTTTATCGCCATTCCTGAAGCGACGAACAAAGTCGTAAAGGAAATCATGGATGCGGCGAAAACACCGGAATGGGAAGTCAAGTTCAAGATCGCGCCGTCCATCCTCGATATCATGAGCGGTAGACTACAGGTAAATCAGATCCGCGACGTGTCGATCAATGACCTGTTGTCGCGTCCCAATATCAAACTGGACGATACGCATGTGCGAAAACAGATCGCGGCAAAGACCGTGCTCATAACCGGTGCCGGCGGATCCATCGGCTCGGAGTTGTCGTACCAGGTTGCGGCATACCGTCCCAGCCGCATGATTCTGCTTGACGCAGGAGAGCAGAACGCTTATGAAGTCGACCAGGACCTCAAGAAGCGGCATCCGGACATCGTGATCAACACCGTGGTCGGCAACATGCTTGACGCGGGGTTCATGGACCTCCTGATGCGGCGCTACGAAATCGATTACATCTATCATGCGGCAGCGTACAAGCATGTCCATCTCATGGAGTGGAATCCGCTTGCCGCGCTCAAGAACAATGTCCTGGGAACGGCGATGCTGGCATCCATGGCCGAGCGGCATGGGGTCAAGCAGTTCGTCATGATCTCTACGGACAAGGCTGTCAATCCAAAGGGCGTCATGGGAATCTCCAAGCGGCTTGCGGAGCGCGTTGTCCTCGAACGCCACAAGTCCGGCACCCTGTTTAATATCGTCCGGTTCGGCAATGTCCTGGGCTCGAGCGGCAGCGTGATACCCCTTTTCCAGAAGCAAATCAAAGACGGTGGGCCCGTGACCGTGACAGATCCGGAGACAAAACGGTTTTTCATGTCCATTCCCGAGGCGGTGCAGCTTGTGTTGCAGGCGTCAACCTTAAATGAATCGAATGCGATATTCATGCTTGAAATGGGAGACCCGATCAAGATCGTGGATCTCGCGAAGAACCTCATTGAGCTATCCGGCCTGAAGGTGGGCGAGGACATTGAAATTGTGTTCACCGGGATGAGAGTCGGCGAGAAAATCAAAGAGGAGCTTCTCACGGCCCAGGAAAACCTGGTGAAAACCCCTTTTGACAAGATCAGGCTGCAGCGGAACAATAATTTTGATCCTGACCGTATCATCCGATTCATCCACGACCTTAAATCAAATGTGGAAATCGGCAATGTCAAGTCGATCTATGATGATGTCAACGAGCTGATACCGGAAATGGTCGGCCCGAGTTTTGAGGAAATGATGAAGAATATGTTTGCGTGATGAGAAAAAAGTTGAGAAGTCGAGTAGTTTAGGGGTTGAGAAGCAAAGAAAGTCGAGAAGTTGAGGAGTTGAGAACCAAGGAGAAGGCGAGAAGACGTGCAGCATACCTACGGATTTGAAAAGTTGGAGGTTTGGAAAAAATCGAAGGACCTCGCAACAAAACTCTACACCGTAACCTCCTCGTTTCCGCAAGAAGAAAAATTTGGCATTGTTTCACAAATAAGAAGGGCGGCGGTTTCCGTCGCGTCAAATATAGCGGAAGGATCGTCGAGATCAAGTACCAAGGACCAAGCCCATTTTTCACAGATTGCCTATGGATCGCTCATGGAAGTGCTGTGTCAAATCACAATCGCACATGAATTGGGATTTCTCTCAAATGAAAACTTGGCTGATCTAAGAGACAGAATCGAAGAAATCTCGCGAATGTTGAATTCATTAAGGAAGTTTCAGCTCGAGGATTGTTGATTTTGCTTCTCACCTACTCAACTACTCGACCTCTCAACTGACTATGGTATTATTCTTATCCAAACTGATCCAGTCATTAGCCTATCCCGTCGGCCTGAGCGTTGCGCTTGCGGTGGCGGCCGGGGTATTCATGGTGCTGAACAGGCGGAGAACCGCCATCGTGTTGATCTTTTCATCGGTCGGATTGGTCCTGATCTTGTCCTGCCCGATAATTTCGCATGCGTTGGTGCGGAGTCTTGAAAGTAAATATGACCCGCCCGAGACCTTTCCGAAGGCGTCGGCGATTGTGCTTCTCGGCGGGTGCACAAAACCCCCGGTGCCGCCCCGCAAGCACGTAGAAGGAAGTAACGCCGGCGACAGGATGGTCAATGCCGCACGGCTTCTCAAAAAGGGGTATGCGCCCGTGATCGTCGCTACAGGTGGCAAAATACCGTATGTCTACGATTTCCCGGGCTCGGAAGCCCGGTGCATGGCGAGTTTCATGGAGGAGGTCTGCGGCATCGATTCATCTTCGATCCTCCTGGAAGACAATGCCAAGGACACGCATGATAACGCGACCATGACCGCTGCTCTGCTTCAGAAACAGGGGATCAAGAAGGATATCATACTTGTTACAAGCGCCATGCACATGTACCGATCGGTCAAGTTATTCAAGAAGTGCGGGTTTACGGTGTTTCCGGCGCCTGCGGATTTCAGGGCGGACAAAACAATGCCGATAAAGATATTTTCTATTCTGCCAAGTGTCGATGCGCTCTCCGACGCTACCGACGCGATACATGAATATTATGGATTGATTGCGTATAGGATGATGGGGTGGCTGTGATCATTTTCTGCAAAGCAGCCCTCACCGCCTGCCTTCGTATTTCCTGCCGGTTCCCTCTGAAAACGTATCTGTAACTTCGTACGTCTTTCCCCACACAAATCCCGACAAACACAAGCCCCACCGGTTTTTTCGCGCTTCCGCCGCCAGGCCCGGCTATGCCTGAAATTGCAATGGCGCAATCCGCGTCGCAGACTTCTTTTACGCCGCGCGCCATTGATTTGACGGCCTGAGCGCTCACTGCTCCGCTTTTGTCAAGTACTTGCCGGGGAACGCCGAGGACCCGGCGCTTGACGTCATTGCCGTACGATATCACGCCGCCCTTGAAATAGGTCGACGAACCGGCGATGGTTGTGATTGCGCCGCCCAGAAGTCCGCCGGTGCATGACTCTGCAACCGCCAGAGTCTGCGCTTTCTGAGTCAGCAAGGCGGCGAGCTTTTTCGCGAGCATGGTGACAGACGGTTTATTCGGAAGGTTGTTGTATGCCATCGCCAGGGACTCTTGATGAATGTCTTTTTTAATTCAAACCCCTCTCTCTGTGGGACGACCTTGGAGTGGTCGCAGGACCAGAGGGGAGGCTAAGGGCCGGGGTGAGGTCGACGAAACGTTGGGTCTTCTTTTCTTTTGCATCCCCTTGATCACCAGCGCGAGGAAATAGCTGAAACCGGCAACAAGAATGATGGTTGCTCCGGAGGTCAGGTTGAAATAGAACGACAGGAAAAGCCCGGAAATGGTGAATACCATGCCGAGCCCAGAGGCGATGATCATGATCCTGGAAAGTTTCCTGGTAAAAAGTTCGGCAATGGACGCGGGAATGGTGAACAGCGCTATGACAAGGATGAGGCCCACAACCCTGATGAGCACCACAACACAGAATGCAATGAGCACGAGAATCAAGTAGTACAGGACGCGCACCGGCACGCCGCTGATCTGCGCGAATTCCTCGTCATACGACAATGCGACCAGTTCCTTGTACAGAAGGGTGATGGCGCCGAGAATGATGACGTCAAGCACGGCCATAAAGATGATACTCTGGACCGGGACCGCCAGAATGCTGCCGAACAGATAGCTCATGAGGTCGACATAATAACCTTTTGTCAAATCAATCATGAGAATACCGAACGCCATGCCCACGGCCCATACCACGCCGATAGTCGTGTCTGAGCGCTCCTTTTTCTCGACCGTGACATAGCCCATGATCCATGACGCGACCAGGGAGAATAGCATTGCCCCCGCAAGCAACGGCCACCGGAAGAAGGCCGCCAAACCAAGCCCGCCATAGGCTGCGTGCGCGATGCCGCCGGACAACGACGACAGCCGGTTGACTACGACCAGGCTGCCCACAATCCCGCAGGCGATACTCACCAACAGCCCGGCGAAAAGCGCGTTACGCATGAAATCGTAATGTAGTATGTCAAGCATGATGTTCCCCGTGCGCATGATACACCCGATGCGGGTGGCCGTGCGCAATGATGTCGACCGGGCAGCCGAAGGTGGCCGCGATGCTCTTTTCATCGAGCACGCCGTCCGGATGGTAGAAGAGCTCCCTGTTGACGCATGCGACGGAACGGATATACGTCGAGACCGCGCCGACATTATGCGTGACCAGGACAACTGTGGTGCCCGCCTTGTTGATCCGAAGGAGGTATTCGTAAATCTCGTCCTGGCCGAGCGTGTCGATCGACGCCGTGGGCTCGTCCAGAAACAGGATGGACGGTTCGGAAACCAGCGCGCGGGCAAGCAGCACCTTCTGCCGCTGGCCGCCGGACAGATCGCCGATGCTCCGGTTCTTCAAGTGCGATAGTTTCAGTTCGTCAAGTATCCGCGACGCCTTCTGTTTGTCAGTTCCTGAGTAACGGCGAAACATGGGCCGCCGGGAGAGCAAACCCATGAGCGCAACGTCCAGCACCGAGATCGGGAACCATTTGTTCGACGATGTCTCCTGCGGAATGTAGCCTGCCCGGATCCGCGTTTTTTCCGGAGGGCCGCCGAGAAGTCGGACGGTTCCGCTCGACGGCTTTATCACGCCCAGGGCAAGCCGCAGCAGCGTCGTTTTGCCGCCGCCGTTGGGCCCGATGATTCCCACGAAATCGCCCTCGTTGACAGTCAGGGAAACGTCGGTCAGCACCAGCTCGTCGCCGTAGCTGAACGAGGCGTTGAGGATTTCAATGGCGGGATGGGATGATGAAATATTGTTTGGCATTTTAGTAATTAGTACCCCTCCAAAATCCCCCCTAACCCCCTAAGGGGGCACGTTCGACAAACGCTCCCACAGGGAGATGGAGGGGCAAGATAAAAATCGCCTGCTGATTTATCATAATTCAATCTACTGCGCTGCGATCCGTGCCGCCACACTCAACAAGTTGTTTTTCCAATCATAGGCAAGCGCATCCGCATCGAGCACCGACGCGTGAAGTTCATGCGCGATGACTTCGGCGCTTTTCCGGGAAAACTCCGGCTGCGTGAACACGGTCCCTATCCTGAACTTTGCCGCCATGTCAAGAATCTCCTTCATTGACCGGGGGCTCGGCTCTTTTCCCTCCACCTCAATGGAGATTTGCGTCAGGCAGAAATCCCGCGCAAAATACCCCCAGGTCGGATGGAAGACCAGGAATGCTTTCCGGCCACGTGCCCCGGCACGCGTCGCGGAATCACAAGGCAAAATAGTGCGGAGCTGCTGTTCCAGGGTATCGATTTCCCTCATGAAAGAAGCGAGATTGTTTCTGAAAACTCCCGCATGGGCCGCGTCGATTTCCTCAAGGCCGTGTTCGATGGATGAGGCCTGCAGTTTGACAAGCTGTGGCGAAAGCCATATGTGAGGATCGAGCCCGCCGTGGTCATGATGGCCTTCGGCGGCATTTTCGGATTCGGGCTTCTCAACATCATGCGCCACATCAGCAGGCACCGCTATCTTGACGATGCCGCTGTCGGTGCGCACGATTTTCATGTTCGGAGCAAGCGCGGAAAACTTGGGCAGCCAGGGCCCTTCGAATTCCAGACCGATCGCGAAATACGCCTTTGCTTTTGACAAAAGAGACATCTGCAGCGGGCGGGGCTCGTAGGAGTGGGCGTTGACGCCGGGCGGCACCATGACAAGGCACTCGACCATGCCTCCCGCTATCCTGTCAACGAAATATTTCTGGGGAACGATGCTGACATACACGGCAGGCCCGACGGCCTTCACGGGCTGTTTGGAAACGCAGAACGAGGTCAGTACTGCTGCAAAAAACGAAACCCATAATGCCAATCTCATGGGAATCAAAATAAATAAAGGGGCCGTCAGACGGCAGGGGAGAAGTATTTTTGTCACCTTTAAGGAACCTATGATTTCATTGCAGGGCATACGGCAGCAGTACTCAAGCCAGATCGTTTTCAAGAATCTGAACGTTTCGTTCTACGACGAAGACAGGGTCGCTCTTATCGGCAGGAACGGGACGGGAAAAACAACGCTGCTGCGTCTCATCGTGGGCAAAGAGGAGCCCGGCAGCGGTGCGGTCTCGGTTACGGCAGGTACGACCGTCGGGTATCTGGCGCAGGAAGTTGAAACGATCCGCGACGCCAGCCCGCTTGAAGTCGTGCTGGAACCGTATTCCCATCTGCTGTCCTACGAGGACGTCTATGCGGCGGCGTCCGCGTCCTGCGAAAGCGGCGACCACCGGCACGTGAAACATGCTCTTGACAAAATAGATGCCCTGCAGGCACAGATGGAGTACGTGGACGCGTTTTCCCTGGCGTCGCGGGCCAAGTCGATCCTGGCCGGGCTCGGCGTTCCCAGTGACAAATGGGAACTTCCGGTGCAGGAGCTTTCGGGCGGGTACCGGATGCGCGTCATGCTGGCCAGACTGCTGCTCCTTTCCCCCTCGACCCTGCTTCTGGACGAGCCCACCAACCACCTTGACATGGATTCCCTGATCTGGCTCGAATCGTTCTTGCGGCGGTACCGCGGCGGGCTCATCGTGGTGAGCCATGACCGTGATTTCCTCAATCGCGCCACGACCATGACGGCCGAGCTTTCGGACGGCGACATCATCGTGTACAAAGGAACGTACGATTCCTACCTGGCCTACAAAGAGGAGCGTGACAAATCCGATGAAAACACGCGTGCGAACCTGGAACGCCAGATCGCCCAGAAGGAGCGGTTCATCGAGCGGTTCAGGGCAAAGGCGACCAAGGCCTCACAGGTGCAGTCGCGCGTCAAGTCGGTTTCGGCGCTCAAAGACCAGTTGCCGACAACGAGAAGCATGGGCCGGACCCTGCGGTTTCGGTTTCCCGAACCGCCGCCCTGCGGCGGGGTTCCCCTGAAATTCGAATCGGTCACGGCCGGATATAACGGCACGCCCGTATTTACAAAAATGAATCTCACGGTCACCCGCGGGGACAAGATCGCGATCGTGGGCCCCAACGGCGCAGGGAAATCGACACTGCTCAAGGTCTTTACCGGCATGATCAAGCCGATACAGGGCAATTTTGTCGTGGGACATAATGCGGACCTCAGGTATTTCGGCCAGCATCAGCTTGAGCAGCTTGACCCCGAGCGCACGCTGTTCGAAACCGTGGCGCAGGCAAGCGGGTCAGGCGAACGCACGTTTATCCAGAACATCCTTGGCGCGTTCTTGTTTTCCGGCGACGATGTGATGAAACGGGTCAAGGTGCTGTCCGGCGGGGAAACGTCGCGCCTTGTCTTGGCAACCATCATGTCCAAGCCCGGCAACGTGCTGATCCTGGATGAGCCCACCAATCATCTTGACATGCAGTCGGTGGAAATCCTCACGGACGCGCTTTCGGATTTTCCCGGAACCGTCATTTTCGTTTCGCACAACGAATATTTCATTTCCCATGTAGCCACCAGAATCATCGAAATGCGGCCCGGCCTGATGCGGGACTTTCCCGGAACGATTTCCGAATACCGGTCTTTTCTCGAAGCAGGCTACATGCAGGTCGACAAGCCGAGCGCCGCTGAAAAGAGCGCAATCCAGGACGCTGACAATGCCAAGCAGGACAGGATCAAGAGACGGGAAGAGCGAAAACAGATCCAGAGGAAGATCGAAAGGCTTGAAAAGGAAATTGGTAAAATAGAGTCAGACATGAAAGTCGCGGATGAGACGTTGAATCTGCCCTCAAATGCCACCAAGTTCGGCCTGCTTCACGACACGGCGATTGCGTTTGATGGCATGAAGAAACAGAACGAAAAGCTCGTCGTTGAATGGGAAGAGCTGCAGGTGAAACTTGGCGAGGTGGAAGAAACCTGATTCCTGAAAGAAGGCGGGTTTTTCAGGGCAGGAAATATATTTATGACCGTTCAAAATCCCCCCTAACCCCCTGTGGGGGCACTTGAAATTTTCCCAAAACGCTCCCTCAGGGAGCCGGAGGGGCAAGAATAATTGACAGAAGGTGACTCGTTCTAGTAAGGATTCCATGGTATGGCCAAATTCCGAGGTAAGGCGCTTCTGCCAACGCAGTTCGTGATGAACTCCATTGTGCCGCCGCTGTTTTCTTTTCAGGATCTCAATTTCTGGCACATGGTACCGCACCAGTTTCGAAAGTACCTGGTTCCGCACAAATGGGATTCGAACATTCCCGTCGGCCAGATTTCCCTTCGCGTCAATGAAGTATGCAACCTCCGGTGCAAATCCTGCGGCCAGTGGGGAGAAAACGGGCACCTGAGCGCCAAGCTTGCGCGCGGCGAAAAACTGCAACAGCTCGACTTCGACGTGGTGAAACGCGTCGTGTTCGAGACCAGGCGGGACAAACCGTACTATTACATCTGGGGCGGCGAGCCGACGATGTGGAAGCCCTTATTGCCCCTGTTCGAGGAAATGGCCAAGTACAAGCTCCTGGGCTCGATCGTGACCAATGCTCAGGCCCTTGACCCTATCATCGAGCCGCTTATGGCCACCGGGTCGCTGTCCGTGCTGTTTCTGAGCCTTGACGGATGGGATGCGGCGTCGCAGAACGTCATGCGCTCTCCGGCCGGCGGAAAACTTTCGGAGAATTTCGAAAAGACCATGGCCATCATCGACAAGGTCGATGAAATCAAGAGACGAAAAAGACTCAAGTTCCCGCTCATCATTCCTATTTCCGTGATTTCGAACCATAACCACGGGCATCTTGCCGATATACACCGCCTCGTCCTGGACAAAACCCAGCTCCATCCGTATTATTTCGGCTGGTTCATCACCGAGGAACGGGCCGCGCTCCATGAAAAGATTTTCGAGGAACGGTTCGCCTGCAAACCGAACAACCATCGCGGGTATCTCAAGTCCTGTTTCAACGATGTTGACGCGAAGGTAACGGCCCGGCAAATCGCCGAAATTCGGAAGATTTCCAAAGGACATTCGTCGGTCCCGCAATTCTTGCCGGACATCTACACGGAAAAGGAAATTCTCCGGTATTACTCCGACCATGCCTGGCATTGCGGGTATCCGAAATGCGAAAGCATCTATTTCATCGCCGAGATCTCACCGGACGGACGCGTCACTCCCTGCCGCGATTATCAGGATTTCTCTGCCGGCAATATCAATAACCAGGCGTTCTACGATATCTGGCACGGGGAAAAGTTCAGGAAGTTTCGGCGGGAAATGGAAAAGGGCCTCATGCCGGTGTGTTCCAGATGCTGCGGACTGCAAGGCTTCTGACCGGGAAATATATATATTTATCCCCATATCTGGCCTGATAACCGACAAGGAGGAAGTATGCCGAAAGTCATGGCGTTCATTACTGGTTTTGCCTTGATTTGTGCTGTATCGCTGTGCAGTGCCGCGGAGGAAGAAAATATCATTGCCGAGGGAACCGGTGACGGAGCAAACCCATCAGAAGCCCTCATGTCCGCAAAGCGAAATGCCATTGAAAAAGGCATAGGAACGATTCTCCTTTCCCAGACAGAGATCGAGAATTTCCAGGTGAAACGGGACCAGATCATCACGAAAACCATGGGCGCTGTGAAAAGTTTTGAAAAAATCTCCGAAGGCAAGAACGAAGACGGCTTGTATCAGGTAAAAATCAAGGCAGTGATATCCAGATCCGCCATGCGCGAAGACCTGGCAGCGTTTCAGATCCTCATCGAATCGATGAACAAACCGAGGACCATGGTTGTCATAGACGAAAACAATATCGGAAATTTGGAACCGACCAATTCCGCAAGTGAAACGACCATTTTGCAGTTTCTCAAGGACCCGTACGAATTCGATCTGGTCGACCCCAAGGCAAGCGCGGTCATCCGGGCATCCCAGGAAAAAATGGCAAACATTGCCGGCGACGCGGCTGCTGCGGCACAAATCGGACAGCAGAACGGCGCGGAAGTCATCATCACCGGAAGCGCGATTTCCAGAGAGGCCAAGAACCTGGCGCAAAGCCTTGGCGGCATGGTGTCGGTCCAGGCTGACGTTACCCTGAAGGCGATCAATTGCACCTCCGGTGCGATCATGGGCACTGCCCAGGCGCATGCGGCAAAGGTGCACATCAGCCCGAATACCGCAGGAACCCAGGCAATTAGCGCCGCCTCTCAAAAGGCAATGGCGCAACTGCTTGACGTGATGATCAAGGAATGGCAGAACCAGTTGAACAACGGCGCATCGCTTTCCATCACCATCGCCGGCGTCAGCACGTTCCGGATGAAGAACGATCTGGTCCAGACGTTGGGCGCGGTGTCGGGTGTTGCGGCCGTGCGGGAGCGGAACTGGGACATGCAAAGCAAGCTCCTCATGGTGGATATCCAGTACAAGGGCAACTCGAACGGCTTTTGCACCAGGATTGACGGCTATAAACTGAAGTCCGGCACCGGCAGCGTCGCGGTCTCCGGCGTCAACGGCCAGCGCGTCTCGCTGGTCGTGCAGGCGATGTGATCCCACGTAAATTAACAAAACAGGTCATGGTCCGCCGCGTTCCCATCGGCGGCAACGCCCCGGTCGTCATTCAGTCCATGGCCAATACGCCGACCGAGGACGTCGAAGCAACGCTCAGCCAGATAGACAGGTTGACAAAAGCCGGATGCAAAATCGTCCGGATCGCCGTTCCCAACAAAACCGCGGGGCTGTCATTTGCGAAGATCCGCGCACAGACCGATGTCCCGCTGGTCGCGGACATCCATTTCCAGCATGAGCTTGCGATCATGGCGATCGAGGCGGGCGCAGACAAGATCAGGATCAATCCCGGCAATATCGGGTCCGAGGACAGGGTCAAAAAAGTGGTGGACGCGGCAGCGGCCGCAGGCGTTCCAATTCGAATCGGCGTGAATTCAGGCTCCCTTGAAAAATATCTCCTGGAAAAACACGGCGGCGCCACGCCCCAGGCGCTTGTTGAAAGCGCCGTTGGATACATCCGGATGATGGACAGGTTCTCTTTCGGCAACATCGTGCTGTCCATCAAGGCCAGCGACGTGGAGACAACGATCGGGGCGTGCCGACTGCTGTCGCAGGCCTCAGACGTCCCGCAGCATATCGGTATCACCGAGTCGGGAACGCTCAAGAGCGGGACGATCCGCTCGTCCGTGGGTATTGGCGCGCTTCTGGCCGGGGGAATCGGCGACACCATACGCGTGTCGCTGTGTTCCGATCCTGTCAACGAAGTCGTCGTTGGAATCGAAATTCTCAAGTCCCTGGGGCTTGCCCGCGGCCCCATGGTCATCGCATGCCCCACCTGCGGCAGAACGCAGATCGATGTTGAAACGCTCGCGCAAAAGGTCGAGGCACTGGTCGCGTCCGTCAGCGCTCCAATCAAAATCGCGGTTATGGGTTGCATCGTGAATGGCCCGGGCGAGGCGCGTGACGCGGACATCGGGGTGGCGGGCGGCAGGCACGAAGGCCAGATCTTTATAAAAGGGAAACCGGTCGAGAAGGTGCCGGAGGATAAGCTTTTGGATGTTCTGTGGGGATATATACAGAAGTTGATCAAAGAGAAATAGACTCCCCAATCAAATTTCCCCTTCGCTACCCCTAAAGGGTACGTCCAAGGGCCGCCCTAGGGGGCACGTTCAAGAAACGCTCCCGCAGGGAGATGGAGGGGTAGAATTGAAATCGTGCACAGCCAATCCTCATTGGTGAATAACTACTTCCCCTTCAAATACAAAACTCCCAGCGAATCGAAGTAATTCTTTACGGAAAACCGGTAACTTTCGGGAAAGTTCCCCATGAACGCGCGCTGGCGAAGCCGGTAAAAGGCGTCTGTTCCGCCTGCGGCCAGATTCCCTTGGGACTGCGAGGCCGGCCCGAACACGGTTTTTGCAGACTGCGATACCCTGTCTTCCTTGCCTTCGTCCTGATGGTGCTGCGAAAGCGTCGTTTCGAGCATGCGGGACAGGAACCTGTCCTGACGGTCCGGTATGTCCTGCGTCGGGTTTTCCAACTGGCGCGCGAGCCTCCGTGCTTCCTCCTCGAGCTCCCTGGCCCTTGTGTCAAGCGACGATCCGGCATCATGCCCGTATTTGTCGGCGAGTTTCTTGAGCTCGTCGGCAATGCCCTGTTGGGCAGCCTGCGCCTCCTGCCTCGCTTTTTCATCCGTACCGCCCGTCCCTTGGCCCTCCTTGCGACCGGGTCCGGGCTCTTCGCCCTCCGTGCCGCCCGTGCCCAGCATCCTCTTGAGCAACTCTCCGGTCATTGCATTGAGCATTGCCTGTTTTCCGGACAACCGGCGCATGGCCTGCATCATTCCGGCGCCGCTGCCGCCATTTTGGGCTTGATTGTTCATGTCTGAAACGGCGTCGAAAATGGTTTTTGCCAGCATGTCAAGGGATGCCTGCGGGTCGTCGGACATGAATGCGCCGTAGCGCTGCGTCAAGAACGAAAGCGATCGATCGACGGAACGTGAGGCGTCGTCGTATCCCTTTTTGATCGACATAATGGACCGCGGCGACACCATGGAAAGCTGGTCAAGCTTCTGGCTGCTTTGCAAAAGAGATTGGCGAAGCATGGTCTCGTGCGAGGCAGCCTCGCCGGCGTCCAAAACGGGAGAGCCGGCGGCAGCCTCGCGCACCTGGCGCTGCCATGAAGACAGGGACAGCGCGTCATGCGCCATGGCCAACAGCGTCGCGCGTTCTTTGTCCAATTTCCTGGAAAGCGCGCTGCTCTGCAGGTTCTGGAGGTCTTCGGACAATTGATTGAGCGAACCGGACATTTGTGTCATGGCTGAAGGCTTAGGCAGGGTACGGGCGGCACGGTCCGACCGCATGCTGTTTTGCAATGGCTGAATCCGGGAGAGCGCCGAGAGATCGCTTTTTGAAAAGAGGGACGAATCGTTTTTTGCCTCGGACGCGCGGTCGATGTCGGAAAGGAGGCTGTCCACGGCGTTGGTTTGCCGTTCCTGTTTCGCAAGGCACGCTGCAGGGCTTTCCTTTGACGAAGATATGTTTTGCTGCTCCTTGGCAAGCCGTTGGGCGTCGGCCGACAGTTTTGCCAAAGCGGAATCGCGCCGCAGCATGGACAGGAATTTCAGGGTATTGTCAAGGCGCTGCGACAGGTCCGGCAGCATGGCCTTGAATTTCTCCAGGGATTCCCGGAGGTCCCGCGGGGACACGGCAGCAGGAGACTGCGGCATCTTGAAGAGAAGGCTGTCGCCGAATTGTTTCCTGAGGTTTTCGAGTTCCTTTTGGACCTGGTCCATTTTTGCAAGCAATTCCGGGGGCATGGATTGCTCCTGTTTGATCTTATCAACAGCCTGTTTGAACGAGTCCAAGGCCTTTTGCAGCGAGTCTCCCTGGGCTTTGACCGCGTTTTGGAGGTCTTTGGCGATCTGCGTCTGCTCCCAGGACAACGACTGCTTGTTCTTTGCCGACTGCATCAGGGACGAGACGGCTGTGCGCAATTCGTCCTGCTTCTTCCTCACCGTGCGCACGGCAGTCTCGGTCGCGTCCTGCTCTGTGGCGATCTGGTCGTGAATTTCCTCAAAACCCGGTACGCGGAAAAAGAACGTGTCGGTCACGCTGCACTGCGGCGGACCGAAGGTGCGGTTGTCGCAGGCCTTCGCCCAGTAGAAGAGCGTGTCGCCCGGGTACAGGGAGAACCGGTTCAAATCCAGGAAAAGCCCTGCGGTAACGGCCTTTTGCACCGTATCCCGCTTGTCAAAGGTGCGCAGAAACACGGATACGGACGAGTCCCTGTTCTTCCTCGCGCGGATTTCGAGGCTCTTGAGTCCCATGTCGTCAATGGCGTCCACCACAAGTGTTTCCGCCATGGCAGGCGAACAGGCCCTGTTCGACCCTGGCTTCACAAACGATACTGCCGGAGGCAGATCCGGAATTATTTCAATGGAAAACGCCGGGACGGAATCGCTTTTCTGGCCAAAGGTGTCGGCAAGGGCGAAGGTGTAGGTTTGCCGCCGGTCAACGACCATGGTGACGGACGCTTCGTGCCCCGATACCGGCATGGAGACGGTGTCTGCGGGCGACGCAATGAGCCGGGAGGCGGACAGCGCAAACGGGGCCGTGATCCGCATTTCGGCGCGCGTGCCTGGATAGGCGGCGAAGTTTCCCTGGCCTTCGGAAAGCACGGCCGGAGAAACCCCGGTGTAGGCGGGCGGGACAAGTCGTATCTGCAGCCCGGACAGATATGGTTTGGAAACCACGCGAATGGTGTCGGCGGGCAGCACCGTGTTACCTATTGCAAATTGATACACGAAGGACGAAGTCGTTGTTTCTATGGTATGGGAAAAGGCGCCCGAGACGTCGGCGCTGATCATCCGGGAGAATAGAACGGCCCCGTCAAGCGGCGTGACCGTGAGGCGACACGACGGAAATAATGCCGAGCCGGGAACGCATTTGAGGTTCACGGGCACACCCGTCGGAACCATCACGTTGCCGGGGTAAACTGCGGCGCGAAGCGTCTGAAAATAGGAAACGGGAAGCTTCCAGAAGTCCGCGCAGGCCGGCTGGAGCATGGTCAAGGTACCGTAAAAGGCGGCAAGCGATAGCAAAAGGAGCGCCGGTTTTACCCATGAAACGCCGAAGGATACTGACGCAGGACAGGCGGCCAATGAGCCGTATGCACGTTCGTAGACAAGTGCGTCAAGGTCGGACGCCGTAAGCTTGGACTGGGAGGCGAGCTCCAGGGATAGCGTCAGCCAGGGGTGGGGAAGCGACGCACGCTTTTCGATCATTGCCGCGGCATCGCGGTCGCGAGGAGACCGGACCATGCAATCATTGAGGATGATTGCCGCGGTTCCGATGACAAACAGGATAATGAGTCCGTCCCAGGCAAGGGGCAGCGCGATCCACGGAAACAGCGCAAAGGCAGCCTGGACAATCGAAAGCGCGACCATGATTGCCGAGGCGAGCACCACGGTCTTGTACAGCACGTTGCGAACAATGACCGTGAGCCGATACCTCCGGCAAAACGCCCGTACGGCGGAGAGCTCGTTTGTCATGGGTTGAAGAACCAGGAGACGATGTTGACACCCATTTCAAGGGCGAGCTCATGAAGTTTGGGGCCGTCGTTGTGCACGTTCAGGTCTTCCATGCCGTCGCCGATGTCGGAGCTGTAGGAATAATACACGACCAGCCTGCCCTTGAAGAAGACGCCGAATCCGGTTGCAGGATCGCCGTTATGCTCATGGATCTTTGGAAGCCCGGGCAGGATGTATTTGCTTTTGTAAATCTTGTGCGACAGGGGAACCACCGTGAGCGGGTTCTCCGGAAACAGGGCGGCCATTTCCCTGCGAAAGGACTGGTCCATGCCATAACAATCATCCGCCCACAGAAATCCGCCGCCGATAAGATAGTTGCGAAGGCGGAGCCGCTCATTATCCGTAAACGCGACATTGCCGTGTCCGGTCATGTACAAAAACGGATATCGAAACAGCCGGTCGTCCATTATTTCGACCACGCCTTCGGTGTCGCAGATGGGGATCTTCGTCCGTTCCTTGACTGCGGCGATGAGGTTCGGCAACGAAGACGGATCGTCGTACCAATCCCCGCCGCCGCCGTATTTAAGCCGCGTCATGGTGAGCTGACACGCGTCCTGGGAAAAAGCCGGACCAAGGGCGCACGCGCACACAAAGAGGATGGTTGCCATCGAAGGTATTTTCATACTACCTACGGTAAAATACCTTATTTTTTTGCCGCATAATCAGGAAGACAAAAAAGAAAGCGTCCCATTCTTGCTTATGAAAAACGGAACGCTTGTGCAGAGACGTTGTCGCGCCGCAGAAATCAGATTTTCCGCGGAAACTTCTTGTTCCACCACAGGACGATCGGGCTGGCGATATAGACGGTTGAATACACGCCGCTGGCGCAGCCGATGAGCATCGCGAGAGAGAAATCACGTATGACCTGGCCGCCGAAAATGGAAAGCGCCGTCAGCACGAAAAGAACCGTCGCTGTCGTTATCAGCGTTCGGGAAAGGGTCTGGTTTATGCTCTTGTTTATCATCACTTCCACATTCGGCCCCAAGAGCTTTCCGCCCATGTTTTCGCGCACGCGGTCGAAGACCACGATGGTGTCGTTGAGTGAATACCCGACGATGGTGAGCAGTGCCGCGATAATGCCGAGGGAAATTTCCTTATTCGTCAGCGAGAAAAAACCCAGGGTTATGAAAACGTCGTGAAAAAGAGAGAGCACGCCGCCGAGACCGTACGGAATATTAAATCGTATTCCCATGTATAAGACGATGCCGACAAGGGCAAGCAAAACCGCCCAGAAGGCCTTTGAAGAAAGTTCCGCGCCGATCTTGGGACCGACTTTTTCTTCATAGCGAACTTCGAACTTGTTTCCCGCGTAGCCGTCCGTTATCACTTTTTTTACCGCGTCGCCGACCGTGGTTCCTTCTTCCTGCCTCTTTACCGTAACCTGGATTTCGTTATTCTTGACAGGGCCTATGGTCTTGATTTCGGCCTGGCCGTATTGCAGTTTGTTAACAAGGTCCCTGATCTTTCCAATGTCGCTTTCAATGGGTTTTTCAAACCGGAGTTGGATCGCCGTACCGCCGGTGAACTCGATGGACGTGTTGAAGCCTTTGTGAAAAATGATGGAGCCCACGGTGATGAGGAGCAGAATGCCTGAAATGGAAAAGGCGATTCTCCATACTCCGATGAAATTGATGTTCGGAACTTTCTTGAAGATCTGAATCATAGGTGTCGTATCCTTCTTCTATAAAAATCCTGGTTAAATGCTCAGTTTTTCCCCGGTCTTCGGGGTGAAAATGTGATACATGATATGCGTCACGTACAACGACGTGAACATGGAAATCAAAAGCCCGAACATGAGCGTCACGGCAAAACCCTTGATGGGGCCGGTGCCGATCCACAGAAGGATTCCGGCCTTGATGAGCATGGTAAGGTTACTGTCCATGATGACGACAAACACCCGTTTATAGCCTATGTCAATGGCGCTGCGCACGGTCTTGCCGAGGTGGAGCTCCTCGCGAATACGTTCGCAGATCAGCACGTTGGCGTCGACCGCGACCGCAAGGTTGAGCACAAGCCCCGCGATGCCGGGGATCGTGAGCGTTGCATTGACCATTGCCATTGCCGCAAGCACGAACAGCAGGTTCAGGACAAGCGCGATCACGGCATAGATGCCGCTCATCTTATAATAGACCATCATGAAAATGAATACCAGCAATGTGCCGATGAGTCCGGCGTAGAGGCAATCGCGGATCGAATCCTGACCCAGTGATGGCCCGACCGTACGCTGTTCCATGATCTTGACAGGCGCAGGCAGCGCGCCGGCCTTGAGCACCACGGACAGGTTCTTCGCCTCTTCCATGGTGAAACTTCCCTCGATCTGGGCGCGGCCCGACGGAATCTTACTGCGGATCACGGGAGCGGAATAGACCGTGCTGTCAAGGACGATGGCCATGTATTTATTCACATTGGCGCCGGTCACGCGGGCAAACGTCCGCGCGCCCTTGTTGTTCATTTCGAGTTCGACAATGGCGGCGCCTGCGGAAAACCCGCTGCGGTCGATTGAACCGCGGGCATCCTTGATCGCGTCGCCCCGCATTTCAGGGTGAGACTTGACATAGTAGAGCATTCGGTAGATGGATGCGTTGACCACCCGCGTTTCGTGTCCCCACAGGAAATTGCTGCCGCCCATGCCCGAGCGTTCCAATGCGGTGGCGACGTCTTTACGGTGAAGAATTGCCTCGACCCTTGCCTTGTTGCTTTCGAGCACGCCAAGCTGCTCGCCGATGCCGGTGAGAAGTTCGGACAGCGACGACACCTGTTCCTTTTCATTTTCATTGCCGGTAGCAAGGGACTCGGCGATGGCGGCGGAATCCTTGGCCTTCTCTTTTCCGCCGAACAGGGTCTGAGCCTTTGCCTGGGCCTCTTTCTTTTTCATTGAGGCGGTATCGGACTGGGCCGCTCCCGTGTCCGCGATTTTCTGGCCTTTGAGGACATTATCGATGACTTTTATTGCCTTGTCAAGGTCTGCCGGGTCGCGCAGCAGATTGAACTCGAGCTGGGCGGTGGAGCCGATAACTCTGGACGCCGCACCCTCGTCGCGAAACCCGGGCAATTCGACGATGATCCGGTCCCTGCCCTGCTTCTGAATGGTCGGCTCAGCAACACCGAGTCCGTTGATGCGGTTTTCGATCACGGTATAGGCGCGGTCGAGGATATCGCCGGTCGCCTCTTTGGGGAGGTTGGACCGGTCGACTTCGAGCACGATCCTCATGCCGCCCTGAATGTCAAGACCGAGATTGATGATCTTCTTGAAAACCGTGGGATGGGTGGAAGCGTATTTGTCCTGGTCTGCCGGGCTTTTTGAATAAAAAATGAAGGAGTCTTTCAAGAAGAAAACGGCGATTGCAACGAGTGCCGCGGTGATGATCAAGCCGACGGTGATATTATTTTTCATGGCGTTTGAAAAAATCCTTTCAAGGAAATGAGATCATTCTGTTTGCGGGTTGTTGGAAGCCCTGGCCTGGAGATATTCCCTGACCTTTTCCACGATGTCTTTCGGGTTTTGCGGCTTGGTGAGGTACAGATCGCAGCCGATCCGCTGGCCCTCACGGTAATCGTGTTCCTGGTTTAGGGCTGTAAAGAGAAAGATGATGATGTCCTTAGTCTCCGGGTTGCTTTTCACCCATTCGCATACGTCAAAACCGGTCTGGCCGAACAGGATGACGTCGAGGATGATCAGGTGGGGCCGTTCCTTCTTCACCACCTGCATCGCCTGATTCGCAGTTATGGCTTCGAAAACCGTGTACCCTTCCAATTCAAGGAAAAGCCGCAGTATTTTGCGGATGCCCGGTTCGTCGTCCACGAGAAGGACGCGGTATGGATTCTGTTTGGTCAAGATACGATCCTGTCGGGTTAAGCCCACCGTTGTCTGGGTGCACAGGCCACGCAAGACACCGAACAAGAACAATCCAGTTAAAATAATATTTGGCCGGCAGACTATCTAGGGCGGCGGAATAAAAACAGCTCAGGCGTCAGAATTCGAGCGTTTCCAACGGAGACGGATAGTACACGTTTTTGTACCCGCTCGCAAGGATCGCATCCCGAAACGGCGTGGCCTGGTCTTCTTCGCCGTGGACAAGCACAACATGCTTGAGCCTGGTTGTCTCCGTGATGGCGACGTAGTCGAGCAGTTCCCGTGAGTCCGCATGTGCACTAAAGGCATCGATGATTTTGATCATGCATTTGACCGGATGTTCTATGCCGAAAATCCGAACGATTGGCGCTCCGTCCATCATCTTTCGCGCCAGAGTTTCCTTTGCCGCATACCCGACGAACAATACCATGTTCTTCGGGTTTTCTATATTATTGCGCAGGTGATGCAGGATTCGTCCGCCTTCAGCCATTCCTGATGCGGAAATAATGATGTGCGGAAACGAAAGTCCATTGAGTTCCTTGGAACCGTTTATGTCCGCAACATACTTGAGCCTGGAGAAACCAAAGGGATCTTCGTGGTTGGACATGAAAATGCGGTTTGTTTCCCGATCCATACATTCCGGATGAGCCCGGAACACGTCGGTTGCGGCGCACGCAAGCGGGCTGTCAACAAAGACCGGCATGTCGGGAATCCGGTCCTCGTTGAAAAGTTTGTGGAGATGATAGACGATCTGCTGCGTGCGTCCCACGGCAAACGCGGGAATGATGATCTTGCCTCCGCCGGCTGCAACGTCCCGGATGGTTTTGGCAAGCTCCTCCTCGACATGGTCAGATGGGCCGTGACGCCGGTTTCCGTAGGTGCTTTCTATCATGAGAATGTCCAAGTCGCGAAGAACGTTCGGATCATGGATGACCGCCATGTTGGGCCTGCCGACATCGCCGGAAAATCCAAACCGGATGAGACGGCTGTTCTCCGTGATTTCAAATGATATTCCCGCTGATCCGAGGATGTGGCCCGCATCGCGAAAGGTGGCGGTGACGCCCGGCATGGGCGTAAACGACTGGTTGTACGGAATTGCGACAAACTTGTCCATGGCCGCTTCTGCATCGTGAATGGTATACAGCGGCTCTAGTGGGGTATCGTGTTTCCTGCGTTTTTGCACGTTGACAAACTCAATGTCCTTGAGCTGAAGGTATGCCGAATCACGGAGCATGATCCGGCACAGGTCGACCGTGGGCGGCGTAGCGTAAATGGGACCCTTGAATCCGCGTTTCACCAGATTGGGGATGTTGCCGCTGTGGTCGATGTGCGCATGGGAAAGGATAAGGCAGCGCAGAGACGCGGGGTCGCATTTGAAATTCTGGTTGCGCGCGTAGGTTTCAGATCGCCTTCCCTGGAACAATCCGCACTCGATCATGGCGGAATTGCCATTGACAGAAAGGACATGCTGCGATCCGGTGACTTCCTGCGCTCCGCCGTAACAGTGTAGCTTCATGGCTCTTTTCTCCTTGTGATAGGATGATACTCATTGTACAACGAACGCGGATCATTGTAAAGTATCACCCTACGGTATTTCAATAGAATGAAGCCGGTATTGTAAAATGCAGTGACATTTATTATATGTTTAACAAGAGGAGGATCCGTTTTATGAAACCAGCGTTAATCAGAATTGCCCTTGTTGGAATGGCGTTGCTCTCGATGAACGGGCCCTGCGGTTCCGCAGAGCTCTCTGCCGGCGGTCGGATCGGGCTCAATGTGTCGGCGATCTTCGGCGACACGGTACAGGGATTGACACCGCGGTTCGGATTCAACGTGGGACTTTACACCACGCAGTGGTTGAACGAAAAATTGGGCCTGCAGGAGGAATTGGTCATCGATATGCGGGGTGAACGTTGGACGTCGGATCCGTCGGCGCTCATGAGCTACAGTAATTACGCGACAAATTTTACCTACCTTGATATCCCGCTCCTGGTGAAATGGCGGTTCGTGAATAATGACGCCCTCCGCCCGTCCCTGTATTTGGGTCCCACGTTCGCCTTTCCGCTGATTGCACAGGCCGAGTACATGGGAAACACCAAGGACATGCTCGAACAAACAAACAGATTTGATTTTGACGTGACGGCGGGCTTTTCATTGGATATACGCCGCGGCAACGCATTCATTCCCATAGATGTCAGGTACATTCTGGGCCTTACCAATTTTGCTAAGGCAAGTGATTACAACGCGCACGTCACTCACGGCGTGTTTTCGATTTCCGTAGGTTTGGGTTCTCTTCTCGATTTCCAGAAGCATAAGGAGTTTTAGCGAACGTTAGAGAACAGCGGGAGCGCAAAAACAAAAGCCCGGGAAGTTCCCCTTTTGGAGGAATCACGGGCTCTTAATAAGATTTGTGCCTTGAGAGAATCGAACTCCCAACCTGCGGATTAGAAATCCGC
>Ga0182027_10003603_pt1 | contig 24401 bp, 22 predicted proteins | sample 712E1DmetaG_FD_121300 | JGI IMG/M metagenome (GOLD analysis project Ga0182027, IMG submission 121300) | Permafrost microbial communities from Stordalen Mire, Sweden - 712E1D metaG (Illumina Assembly) | ecosystem: Environmental > Terrestrial > Soil > Wetlands > Permafrost | place: Sweden... | reverse complement strand
TCGGCCCGAAGCCCCGTCCTATCCCGAGCTCGACCGAGGCGGCTATGACCCTGCTGACGTAGGCCTTGGCCGAGCGTACCGCCTCGCGCAGGGGCATCCCGAGCGCGAGGTTGGCGGCGATGGATACCCGACTCCGGGCTTATTTTCACAATTCAGCCGGCATCTTCGCCTTTCCTAGGAGGATATTAGGCCAAAGCCAGGATAGAGCGCGACTCGAGCATTCTTCGCGCATTGCACGATATCAGAGGAGAAAGTACTACAGGAAAAAAGAAAGGCTTCCCATATTCATCAAGCCTGTCGATAGCGCGGCGCCGCCGCGGGCATCCATGCTATTCGATCTGGGCGGAGGCGGTGGGAGCCTCCGGAATCCCGAGGGGCAATTCGGGAAAGGCGAGCTCCTCGAACTGTCCTTCTCGCCCGAAACGGGCAGTAAATTCGAACTCAGGGCCCGCGTCCTCAGAGCCTCACGGAACGGTCGGGCCTTGCAAGTTAAATTCGAGTCGCTGCACGAGACTGAGAGGGATCGAATCATGGGCCTTCTCGTCAAGCAATCCGAGCTTCGGGGAAGAAGGCCATGACCATAGGCGGAGGGCGTTTGTTCGCCAGCGCACCGACCTCCCCTCAGAATGGCAGTAGATTTTTTTGGGTTATTATGGGACGTCAAGCGAGAAAATTCTGAGTCTAAACGAGGCATCTTGTTTGAAATAAACCGGGAGGTGGCATTATGGAGAAGTTGAAGTCATTCATGATTCTTGGAGGCCTTCTCATTCTTATGTCCTGCGCTACTCCGCCGAAGCCGGCCTCACAGGAAGACCCGCGCGTCGGTCAATTGCAGGGCCAAGTGGATTCGCTGCAAAAACAGGATGCGGCGAAGGAAACGACCATCGGTCAGTTGCAGAAGCAGCTAACCGATCTCCAAGGCCAAATGACCGACCTGATCGCGCAGAAAAAGCTCGCGGACGACCAGGTCGTAGCGACAAACGCGAGGATCGGCAAAATCCAGGCGGAATTGGACGCGGCAAACCAGGACAATGCGTCGAAGATGGCGCAACTCAATTCTCTCAACGCGAAACTCGCCGCCTTGCAGAAGGCGAGCGGCGCGCTCTCGGCGGACCTCGATTCGCTGAAGTCTGGAATCACGAAGACCCAAGCTGATTATCTCGCTCAGATCGCGTCCCTCAACGGCGATAAGGCTGCGCTCCAGGACAAGATCAACGAGCTCACCAAGCAGCAAGCGGCCATGGCGATCGCGGCGCAGCAGAGCGAGAAGGACCTCATGGCGCGTGTCGCCCAGCTGAAGAGCCTTTTCGCGAAGGAAATCGCGCGAGGCGACATCGATATCAGGAAATTCAGGGACGTGTTGATCGTGAGCGTCAAGGATGTCGCGCTGTTCGCGCCAGATTCTCCAAAATTGCGCCCGGAAACCATGAATCTCCTCAAGGGACTGTCAGACGTATTCAAGGCCGCGCCAGATAGGATCGTTCGCATAGAGGGGAACACTGCTGTGGCGGTCTCCAGCCCCGAAAGCCTGAAACTCTATCCTACCTCTTGGCAATTGGGCGCCGCGCGCGCGTCGAACGTCGCGCAGTACTTGCAAGAGCAATGCGGTATGGATCCTAAGCAGCTTGTCGCGACTTCCCTGGGCGAATACAGCCCGAGAGCGGATAATTCGACGGAAGCGGGCAAGGCGCAAAATCGACGGGTCGATTTCGTCCTAATCGCACGATCTCTCTACGAAATCGACCAGCTGCAGACAGTCGCCGAATAGAAAAAATGGATGCGAACCCCATGCGGTATCCGTTGTCTTCATGATTACTATTTCCAGGAAATAAAGGCGGCACAACTCTATGGGGGAAAGGGTGAATGCATCTCGGATATCGAAACCTCGGCATGAAGAACCGATAGGGGGAATGATCGTGATAGACGAAGTTGCGGCGTTTTGGAATGCTTTCGAAAAGGAAACTGGCGAAAAGGTAGAAGCTCGAAGCGAAGGCGAGTGGTTCCACATACCCATTCGCCGGCGTGGTTTATGGGGCCTTCTCATACTGACGAATAAAACTTTCCGATTCAAATATGTGCCCGAGGACTTGAGGTCCTCTCTATACATGAGTACGGCTATTTCCGGCGAACCGCGAGACGAGGCAGGGTTTATAATCTCACGCAGCGACATAATCGCGGTTCACGCCCCAAGCCGGAGTTTTCTTTCATGGGTTTTCCGTAGCGCATATCCTCGCTCATCTGTCGTTGCGCAAGTCGGGAAAAGATCTAGCACATACGTTTTCGCGGCCGATCCGACGAACGGCCTCGTCGCGGCGTTGGTGAAATCCTCGGCCGCCAAATGACCATAAGTCCTCTCGCGGGGAAATCTGCCGCGATAGATATGTTGGTGAACGTTCCTCGGCTCGTTTCGGCCTATTTTAATGATATTCCCGACCCTTCGATCCCCGCCCAACGGGTCGCGTTCGGAACCTCCGGTCACCGCGGTTCCTCGTTCGACCGCTCTTTCAACGAGTCGCACATCCTCGCGATTACTCAGGCCGTTTGCCTGTATCGGAAACGGCACAGAATAACCGGACCACTTTTTCTCGGCATCGACACGCACGCGCTCTCCGCGCCGGCCTGCGCCACGGCGCTGGAAGTGCTGGCGGCGAACGGAGTCGATGTGATGCTCGCCGAAGGAGACGAGTACACGCCTACTCCGGTGATCTCTCACGCGATCCTGACCTATAATCGCGGGAGAAAAAGCGGACTCGCTGACGGGATCGTCATCACGCCTTCGCACAATCCGCCCCGTGAAGGCGGCTTCAAATATAACCCGCCGAATGGCGGGCCGGCGCTCTCCGCCGTCACCGATTGGATCCAGGAGAAAGCCAACGAACTTCTCGAAAAGAGGCTTCGGGGGACTAAACGCTTTCCCTGCGCAAAGGCTCTAGAGGCCTCGACAACGCACGGGTACGACTACCTCAATAGCTACATCGGCGACCTCGCGTGCGTTCTCGACATGGACGCCCTCCGCGGCTCGAAGCTCCACCTCGGCGTGGACCCCCTGGGCGGAGCCGGGGTTCACTATTGGGGCCGATCGCCGAGCGCTATGGGATCGACCTGACCGTGGTCAACTCGATCGTCGACCCTACCTTCGCTTTCATGACCCTGGATTGGGATGGCCGGATCCGCATGGATCCCTCCTCGACCTACGCGATGCAGCGCCTTATCGGCCTGAAGGATCGCTTCGACATCGCCTTCGCCTGCGACACCGACCATGACCGCCATGGGATCGTCACGAAAAGCGCCGGCCTGATGCCGCCCAATCACTACCTTGCCGCCGCCATCTACTATCTCTTCCAAAACCGTCCGGAATGGCCCGCGGCGGCGGCGGTGGGCAAGACGGTGGTGAGCAGCCGGATGATCGACCTGGTCGCCGCGAAGTTGGGACGCAAACTCTACGAAGTGCCGGTAGGCTTCAAGTGGTTTGTGGACGGACTGCAGAGCGGCTCGCTGGCTTTCGGCGGTGAGGAGAGCGCGGGGGCGTCGTTCATCCGTCGCAATGGCGACGTGTGGACTACGGACAAGGACGGAATCGTCGCGGCTTTGCTCTCGGCGGAGATCACGGCGAAAACCGGCAAGGACCCCGGGGAAATCTATCGGGAGCTCACGCGCGAATTCGGCGAGAGCTCATACGATCGCATCGATGCGAGCGCCACTCCCGCGCAGAAAGAGATACTCAAGAACCTCTCCTCGGAGCAATTCAAAGCCACCGATCTGGCCGGAGAGAAGATCCAGGCGATCCTCACCATGGCGCCCGGCAACGGCGCTCCCATCGGCGGGCTCAAAGTTGTAACCGAAGGCGGCTGGTTCGCCGCGCGTCCCTCGGGGACTGAGGACATCTATAAAATCTACGCCGAGAGCTTTCGCGGGCAGGATCACCTGCGCCGCATCCTGGATGAAGCTCAGAGTCTCGTGAGCGATGTACTCGAAAGGAAACCATGAGCGCACCTCATTCGCGCACCGGCAGCCTGATCAAGGACCTTCTACCCACCGAGATCGACGGTTTCGATTCCCTGGCGGAGTTGGCCTTGGATATGCGCTGGTCATGGAACCACGCGGCGGACGAGGTGTGGCGGAAGCTCGATCCGGTGCTATGGGACCTGACTCATCATCCATGGGATGTCCTGCAGACAGTCTCACGGGATAAGGTCCGGGACCTACTGGCCGATCCGGCATTCCGCAGGAAGATAGATACCCTTGCGCGGTCCAGGAAGCAGGCGGAAAAGGCGAGCGCGTGGTTTCAGCGAAATCATCCGAAAGCTCCCTTGACCTGCGTCGCGTACTTCAGCATGGAATTTATGCTTAGCGAGGCGATCCCTATCTATTCGGGAGGGCTCGGCAATGTGGCCGGCGATCAACTCAAAGCCGCCAGCGATCTGGGCGTGCCGGTGGCGGGAGTAGGGCTATTATACCAGCAAGGCTACTTCCGCCAGGAAATCGACAGGGACGGAGCGCAACAGGCTCTTTACCCGTACAACGATCCTGGGCAACTGCCGATCACACCGCTACGCCAACCGAACGGCGAGTGGTTGCGGCTTGAGATCGCCTTGCCGGGCGGCTCGATCTGGTTGCGCGCATGGCAGGTGCAGGTAGGCAGAGTAAATCTCTACCTGCTGGACAGCAATGACGCCGCGAACTCTCCCATTCATCGAGGCATCACCAGCGAACTCTATGGAGGCGGGCCGGAGCTGCGGCTAAAGCAGGAGATGGTGCTCGGGATCGGCGGGTGGCGGCTGCTCCTCGCGCTCGGCCTCCGGCCGGAAGTCTGTCACCTGAACGAGGGACACGCGGCCTTTGCCGTGTTGGAGCGCGCCCGAAGCTGCATGGAAGAGACCGCTCTGCCGTTCGAAGTCGCGCTGGCGGTTACACGCGCGGGGAACCTCTTCACTACCCACACGGCCGTGGCCGCCGGCTTCGACCGCTTCGCTCCGGCCCTCATCGAGCAATACCTCGGCGGCTACGCCGAGCGGCTCGGCGTGACGCTCCACGATCTGCTGGCCCTGGGCCGCCGGGACCCGGGCGACTCCTCGGAGAGTTTCAACATGGCCTATCTGGCTATCCGCGGCAGCGGGGCGGTGAACGCCGTAAGTCTTCTGCATGGGGAAGTCAGCAGGCGCCTTTTCGGGCCTCTTTTTCCGCGTTGGCCGGAAGCCGAGGTGCCCATTGGGCACGTGACCAACGGGGTGCACATGCCGACCTGGGACTCGGCACCGGCCGATGATCTGTGGACAGAGGCCTGCGGCAAGGACCGCTGGATGGGGACGACGGAAACCTTGGAGAAGGACATTCGTGGCGTCTCCGACGCCAAGCTCTGGCAATTTAGGATCGCCGCCAGCCAGTCCTTCGTGGAATACGCCCGCGACCGTATGACCAGGCAACTGACCGCATCCGGAGCGTCGAGCGAAGTGGTGGACGAGGCGCAACGCCTGTTCGACCCCAACGCGCTGACTTTGGGCTTTGCGCGTCGCTTCGCTGCCTACAAACGACCCAATATGCTCCTGCACGACCCGGAGCGACTGTTGCGATTGTTGACCAATTCCCGGCGCCCAGTCCAGTTGGTCCTCGCCGGCAAGGCCCATCCGGCGGACCAATCGGGGCAGGCCCTGATACAAGAATGGATCCGGTTCATCCAACGTCCCGAGGTCCGCCCGCACGTGATCTTCCTGGGCGACTACAACATGCTCTTGAGCGAGTACCTCGTGCAGGGAGTCGATGTCTGGATCAACACGCCCCGCCGGCCGTGGGAGGCGTGCGGAACGAGCGGCATGAAAGTGCTTGTCAATGGAGGCATCAATCTCTCGGAATTGGACGGCTGGTGGGCGGAAGCGTACTCGCCCGAAGTGGGCTGGGCATTGGGGGACGGCCTCGAGCATGGCGATGATCCGGAGTGGGACGCCATCGAGGCCGACGCGCTCTACGACCTGCTCGAGAGGGAGGTAGTCCCGGAGTTTTATGAGCGAGACAAAAACGGCATTCCTACCGCATGGGTCGCGCGGATGAGGGAAAGCATGGCGCGGTTGACGCCCCGTTTCTCTGCCGACCGCTCGGTGCGCGAATACACCGAGCAGCATTACCTGCCGTCTGCCGCCGCCTATAAAGAGCGCGCGAAGAACAAAGGCAGGGCAGGCAGGCTCGTTGTCGAGTGGCGATATTCCTTGGAACAGAAATGGGAAAGGCTGCGCTTCGGCGAAGCGAAGGTCGAGACCCGCGGCGGGCAGCACATATTCGAGGTTCAGGTATATCTCGACGAGCTCGATCCGAGCGCAGTGCGTGTCGAGTTGTTTGCCGAAGGAGACGAAGGCGGCCAACCCTTCCGTCAGGCGATGGAACTCTTGAGCCCGCCGGCGGGAGTCGCCGCCTGCAGCGTTTATGGAGCTCGTTTCCCGGCTGTCCGTCCGGCCGCGGACTACACGGCGCGACTGATACCGCGCCATCATAGCGCGTCGATCCCCCTGGAAGCGGCGAAAATCCTGTGGCAAAGGTGAAGGCAGCTCAACGCGGGGTGCGCGCTCCTGCCTCGGTGATTCCCAAGCGAGCCGACCTTCGCTCGGGTTCTCCTCTGCCCTTGGGAACCCTGAAACTGGAAGGAGGAGTCAATTTCGCCCTTTTCAGCCGCCATGCCAGCCGCGTTCGGCTGGAATTGTTCGATCGCCCAGAGGACGCAAAACCTTCCCGGGCAATCGACTTGGACCCAGCGGACAACCGCACGGGCGATGTGTGGCACGTTTGGGTGAAAGGCCTCCTCTCCGGTCAGTTGTATGCTTATCGAGCGGACGGGCCTTACGAACCCGACGCAGGGCATCGGTTCAATTTCAACAAGCTGCTTCTCGATCCCTTGGCTACCGCAATTTCGAAGTCGCCTCATTGGGATTTCGCGTCCGCACGCGGGTACGATCCCACGGCGCCGGAGCAAGACTTGGTTCCCTCGAAGTTGGACAACGCCGCATCGATGCCGAAATGCGTTTTCGCGGACGAGAGCTTCGAGTGGGATGGGGACCAACCGCCCCGGCATGCCTGGTCGAAGACCGTCATTTACGAAACGCATGTTCGCGGCTTTACCATTCATCCCGGCTCCGGCGTGGTCCATCCGGGAACCTATCGAGGTATGGCGGAGAAGATCCCCTACATCAAGACCCTGGGCGCGACCGCCGTGGAAATACTGCCCATAGCAGAGTTCAACGAAACCTCGGTCACGCGGAGGAATCCCCAGACGGATCAAGAGCTCAAGAATTATTGGGGATACGATCCCGTCGTTTTTTGCGCGCCCAAAGCCTCCTATGGCAGTTCGGGGAGCATGGGCCGGCAGAAGGCAGAATTCAAGGAAATGGTCAAAGCCTTCCACGAGGCGGACATCGAGGTGATTCTGGACGTCGTATTCAATCACACCGCGGAGGGAGACGAGCTGGGCCCGACGCTCTGCTTCCGCGGCATCGATAACGCCATCTTCTACACGCTGGAGGAAAACAAGCGCTACTACAAGGACTATACGGGCACAGGCGACACGGTCAACGCCAACCATCCCGTGGTGCGGGACCACATCCTCGCCGCGCTCAGATACTGGATGGTCGAAATGCACGTGGATGGATTCCGCTTCGACTTGGCCTCGGTGCTGGGCCGGGACAGCAGCGGCACCTTGCTCGCCAACGCCCCGCTCCTCGGGCGGATCGCCGAAGACCCGATCTTGCGGGACGTCAAAATTATCGCGGAGGCATGGGACGCCGCCGGCGCCTATGAGGTCGGGAGTTTCTCGGAGCGGCGATGGTCGGAATGGAACGGCCGCTATAGAGACGATGTGCGGCGCTTCTGGCGCGGCGACGAAGGGATGCTCGGCTCCTTCGCCAGCCGAATCTGCGGCAGCGCGGACATCTATAGCAAATCGGGCAAGGGCCCCGAGGCCAGCATCAATTTTATCACCTGTCACGACGGATTCGCCTTGAACGATCTGGTGAGCTATCGACACAAACATAATGAAGCGAACGGCGAGGGCAACCATGACGGGACCGATTCCAATTTCAGCGAGAACTACGGCATCGAAGGCGAGACGGCGAATGTCGCGATCGAGACCGTGCGCAAAGTCCAGATCAAGAACTTCCTGCTGACTCTGTTCATCTCGCGCGGTGTGCCGATGCTGCAGGGCGGAGACGAGTTTCGCCGCACTCAGGGCGGCAACAACAACGCCTACTGCCAGGACAACGAAACGAGCTGGTACGACTGGAGTCTCCTGGAAAAAAACAGCGAGATCTTGCGCTTCACCGTCGGCATGACCGCTTTCCGACGCGCCCATCCGATTCTGAGCGCTGAGCATTTCTACACGGACGAAGAGATCCAATGGTTCGGAGCGCGAGGAGGAAAACCCGACTGGACCGACCCCGGAGAGAAACGGTTCGGCTGTTTGGTTCATGAGGACGGGCGGAACGCACTGTGCCTGATGTTCAATGCTAGCGCCGATGCGATCGATTTCGGCCTGCCTCCGATACCGCCTGGAGCTCGGTGGCATCAGGCTGTCGATACCTCTCGCGAAACTCCGAACGATCTGTTCGAGGCCGGCGAGGAACCGCTTTGCGAAGACCAAAGCGCATATCGCGTGAGCCCACGATCGAGCGCCATACTCGTGGCCCGATCGAATGAGATAAGGACGGTCAAATGAAGAAAACCGTCCCGGTCACGACATTGTTCCTGGATATCGGCGGCGTCCTTCTCGACGACGGATGGGACCGCCACGCGCGCAAACGAGCGGCGATTAAATTCAAGCTGAGCCCGGCCGAAATGGAGGAGCGGCATCACTTGACCTTCGAGACCTACGAGGAAGGGAAGCTCACGATGGAAGAGTACCTAAACCGGGTGGTCTTCTACGAGAAGCGACCCTTCACTCGTGCCCAGTTCCGGGCCTTTATGTTCGCGCAAACGAAACCTTATCCCGAAATGATCGAACTGGTTGCGAAGCTCAAGGCGGCGGGGCATGGTTTGAAAATCGCCGTCGTCAGCAACGAGGCGCGCGAACTGAACGCGTATCGCATTCGAAATTTCAGGCTGGACAGACTTGCGGATTGCTTCATTACATCCTGCTTCGTCCACATCCGCAAACCCGACCCGGACATCTTTCGGCTCGCTCTGGACATCACCCAGGCGTCGGCCGAACAAGTTCTTTTTATCGATAACACCCCGATGTTCGTCGAGATCGCGGAAGGCCTGGGAATTCGAAGCATCCTTCACGCTGATTACCAATCCACCTGCGCGAAACTGTCTTCGTTCGGTTTGCTCCATGCCGAGGGAGAGGGCCATGGAGCGTTCTGACTTGCGCCTGATCCTGGCGATCAACGGCGGATCGTCCAGCATCAAGTTCGCGCTCTTCGAGGCCGGTGATTCGCTCCTACGGATTCTCGAGGGGGCGATCGAGCGGATCGGACTGCCGAATGCCGAGTTGCGGGTGAAAGGCACGAACCAGGCGGACGATTTCTCTCGTTCGGTAGCGGCGCCGAATCACACTGTCGCGGTGGGAGCGGTGATGGATTGGCTCGAGCAGCGAATCGGCCGCGGCGTGTTAGCCGCGGTTGGGCATCGCGTGGTGCATGGCGGACCGAAATACAGCGAACCGCGTTTGATCAGCAAGGGAATGGTCGTGGAACTGCGTCGACTCGAGCCCTTCGATCCCGAGCATATGCCCCAGGAGATACTGCTGATCGAGGCGTTTCTGCGTCGCTACCCGGAACTGCCGCAAGTCGCCTGCTTCGACACGGCATTTCACCATGACCTGCCGCGCGTGGCGCGATTGCTGCCGATCCCGCGCCGTTACGAGGCCCTGGGGATACGGCACTACGGATTTCATGGGCTATCGTACATGTATCTCATGGGAGAACTGGCTCGTCTGGCCGGCGCGGAAGCGGCGCAAGGCCGGGTCATCCTCGCCCACCTGGGAAACGGCGCGAGCCTGGCCGCGGTCCGCGGCGGCGCTTCGGTGGACACGAGCATGAGCTTTACGCCGGCTTCGGGGATACTCATGGGTACCCGCTCCGGCGACCTCGATCCCGGACTGCTCGGGTATCTGGCGCGCAGCGAAAAAATGAGCGCCAAGCAATTCACCGAGATGATCAACTTCCATTCGGGGCTGATGGGCGTATCGGAGACCAGCTCCGACATGCATGACTTGCTGGACCTCGAGGCGAAAGACGAGAGGGCGGCCGAAGCGGTCGCGATGTTCTGCTACCAGGCGAAAAAATGGATCGGAGCCTTCTCCGCGGCCTTGGGCGGCCTCGACACCCTGGTGTTCGCCGGCGGAATCGGGGAGAACTCGCCTACCATCCGCAAGCGGATATGCGATGGCTTGGCTTATCTCGGAATCGAACTCGAAGGAAAACGGAACTCGGAGAGCGAGGGCGTTATTTCCACAGCCGCCGGCCGGGTGGCCGTTCGCGTCATCCATACGGACGAAGAGCTCATGATTGCGCGCTCGGCGTATCTCGCACTCGATATGGTTATCGCGCAGAATGCTTGATAAAGGAGCAAGGTCACGAAAGCGAAAATCAAATCGGACGAAACGTTGTCGCCGGATCTAATGCGAAAGATGAACGCGTACTGGCGCGCGGCAAACTACCTCTCGGTCGGCCAGATCTATCTCTACGACAATCCGCTCTTGAAGGAGCCGCTGAAATTATCTCACGTGAAACCCCTGGTAGTCGGACACTGGGGCACGACGCCGGGGCAGAACTTCATCTACGTGCACTTGAACAGGGTCATCGTAAAATACGATCTGGACATGTTCTACATTGCCGGTCCCGGTCACGGCGGACCGGCGATCGTGGGCAACGTATACCTCGAAGGCACCTGGAGCGAAGTCTATCCGAATATAACGCAGGATGAGGCCGGTCTTAAGAAATTGTTTAAGCAGTTTTCTTTCCCCGGCGGAATTTCAAGCCATGTCGCGCCTACGACGCCTGGGTCGATCCACGAAGGCGGCGAGCTGGGCTATTCGCTCAGCCACGCCTTCGGGGCGGCCTTCGACAACCCCGGCCTGATCGTCGCCTGCGTCATCGGCGACGGAGAAGCGGAAACAGGCCCTCTGGCTACCGCGTGGCAATCCAATAAATTCCTCGACCCGATCACCGATGGAGCCGTGCTGCCCATCCTGCACCTCAATGGATACAAGATCAACAACCCGACCGTCCTGGCCCGCATCGAGCATGATGAGCTGGAGCAATTCTTGCGAGGCTGCGGTTGGACGCCCTACTTCGTGGAAGGCGATGACCCGGGAAAGATGCATCGGCTCATGGCAGGCGTTACGGATAAAGCGATCGAAGACATTCGGAAGATCCAAGATAAGGCGCGGAGCAAGAATGACACGACGCGGCCTCGCTGGCCTATGATAGTCCTCAGGTCGCCCAAGGGCTGGACGGGGCCGAAAGCCGTCGATGGATTGCAAATCGAAGGTACGTCTCGAGCTCACCAAGTGCCGATCCTCGTGGACAGCGATCATCCCGATCACGTCAAGTTGCTCGAAAGCTGGATGAAAAGCTATAAGCCGGAAGAGCTGTTCGATGAGCATGGCCGGCTGCTCCCCGAATTGGCGGAGCTTGCGCCGAAGGGCGACCGGCGCATGGGCGCCAATCCGCACACTAACGGAGGGACTCTGCTTCGCGACCTGCGCATGCCGGACTTTCACCTTCACGCGGTGAATGTGCCTTCGCCCGGGGCGGTCGACGGGCAAGATACCCTCGTGCTGGGCAAGTTCCTTCGCGACATTGCCAAGTCGAATCAGGATCAGCGCAACTTCCGTATTTTCGGTCCCGACGAAACCGTATCGAACCTCCTAGGCGCGGTCTTCGAGGTCACCAACCGTCAGTGGGATGCACGGACGGAAAAGCATGATGAATTTCTCGCTCCGGCCGGACGCGTGCTGGACTCGATGCTCAGCGAGCACCAGTGCGAAGGCTGGCTGGAAGGCTACCTCCTGACCGGGCGGCACGGGTTGTTCAACAGCTACGAGGCCTTCATTCGCATCGTCGATTCGATGTTCAGCCAGCACGCCAAGTGGCTGAAAGTAACGTCGGAACTCCCCTGGCGGCGGAAAATCGCGTCGCTGAACTATCTGCTCGCCTCCCATGTCTGGCAGCAGGATCACAACGGCTTCACGCACCAGGATCCGGGTTTCCTCGACCACGTCATCAACAAAAAAGCCGATATCGTGCGCATATACCTTCCGCCCGACGCGAACTGCCTTCTGTCGGTGATGGATCACTGCCTGCGCAGCCGACACTATGTCAACGTCGTCGTGGCCGGCAAACACGCCCTCCCGCAATGGCTGACCATGGATGAAGCGGTCGTGCATTGCACCGAGGGTATCGGCATATGGCCATGGGCCAGCAACGACCAGGGCACCGAGCCTGACGTGGTGATGGCATCCTGCGGCGATACGCCCACGCTGGAGATCCTGGCTGCCGTTTCAATACTTCGCGAGCATTTGCCCGATCTGAAGATACGGGTGATCAATGTCGTCGATCTCATGAAGCTGCAGTCCGCGAGCGAGCATCCGCATGGCTTAAGCGAAAAGGATTACGACTCGCTGTTCACGACGGACAAGCACATCATCTTCGGCTTCCATGGATATTCATCGCTGGTCCATCGGCTGACCTACCGCCGAACCAATCAAAATCTGCACGTCCGGGGCTACAAGGAAGAGGGAACCATTACGACTGCCTTCGATATAAGAGTGCAGAACGATCTGGACCGGTTCCATCTGGTACAAGACGTGATCGATCGCCTGCCGCATTTGGGCGCCAAGGGAGCCTACCTGAAGCAGTCGATGGCAGACAAGCTCATCGAGCACAAGCAGTACATCGACGCGCACGGCGAGGACCTGCCGGAAATCAGAAACTGGAAGTGGAAGCCGTGATGATAGCCAGTTCACAAGATCTTATAGAGACGGCGCTGGCGCTGGTCGCCGACGACAAGGGCCTCTTGGCGATGGATGAAAGCAACCCGACCTGCCACAAGCGATTCGCCAAGCTGGGCATTCCCCAAACCGACGAGGCCCGAAGAAGCTGGCGAGAACTGCTCGTGACTACGCCGGGTCTGGGCGAGTGCATCAGCGGGGCGATCCTTTATGACGAGACGATCCGCCAGAAAAAGAAGGACGGCACCCTCTTCGCCAAGGTCCTCGTCGATGCGGGAATAATCCCCGGCATCAAAGTCGACTCAGGCGCAAAGGATATGGCGGGCCATCCCGGAGAGAAAATCACAGAAGGCTTGGACGGATTGCGCGAGCGTCTGGCGGACTACTCTAAAATAGGCGCCCGCTTCGCCAAGTGGCGCGCGGTGATCGCGCCCGTCGCCTCCGGCGACGAGATTCCCAGCAGGGCATGTATCGAGGCCAACGCGCAGGCCTTGGCCCGTTACGCCGCGCTGTGTCAGGAGGCCGGACTGGTGCCCGTCGTCGAACCGGAAGTGCTCATGGACGGCGACCATAGCCTGGAACGCTGCCGCGTGATAACGGAGCGGGTCCTGCGAGTCGTATTCGAACAACTTTACACTCAAGGGGTCATCCTGGAAGGCATGATACTGAAGCCCAACATGGTGCTGCCGGGATCGACTTGCCCCAAGCAGGAATCGGTGGACGCCGTGGCCGACGCCACAGTGACCTGTCTGTTGCGAGCCGTCCCCGCCGCGGTACCGGGGATCGCGTTCTTGTCAGGCGGTCAATCCTGCGAACTGGCCTCTGCCCGCTTGAATGCCATGAACGCCCGGTTCAAAGCCAGACTGCCTTGGGCCGTGGGCTTTTCGTTCTCCCGTGCCATTCAGCAGCCGGCTTTGGATTTCTGGCGCGGCGACGACTCCCGAGCGCCGGAGGCCCAGCGGATATTGCTCCATCGAGCCAGATGCAACCGTGCCGCCCGCCGCGGCGAATACACTGCCGCGATGGAAAGGGCGTGAGCATGACGAGCGGCACCGTAGTCTCGGTGCGCGGCAGCGTCGTAGACATTCGCTTCGATACTCATCTCCCGCCCATCTATGCCTTGCTGCGCGCGAAGGATGGGACGATCGCCATCGAGGTCCTCTCTCAGCTCGACGCTCATATCGTTCGCGGGATAGCCCTGACGCCTACCCAAGGCTTGGCCCGCGGTACGCCGGTGGAAGATACGGGGGGACCTTTGAAGGCTCCGGTCGGCAAGGGCATTCTCTCGCGGATGTTCGACGTTTTCGGAAACGCCATAGACCGGCAACCGGCTCCGGCGGATATCCAATGGCGCACGGTCCATAAGGCCCCGCCCTCGTTGGCCCGGCGTTCCACCCAATCCGAAATTTTCGAGACCGGCATCAAGGTTATCGACGTGCTGGTGCCGCTCGAACGCGGCGGAAAAGCGGGGCTCTTCGGCGGGGCCGGCGTGGGCAAGACCGTGCTGCTTACCGAGATGATCCACAACATGATCGGCCACCAGGAGGGCGTGAGCATCTTTTGCGGGATCGGCGAACGGTGCCGCGAGGGGGAAGAGCTCTATCGCGATATGAAAGAGGCGGGCGTACTGCCGAACATGGTAATGGTGTTCGGGCAGATGAACGAGCCGCCGGGCAGCCGGTTTCGCGTGGGCCATGCCGCGCTGACGATGGCCGAGTATTTCCGGGACGACGAGCATCGAGACGTACTGCTGTTGATCGACAATATTTTCCGGTTTATTCAGGCCGGAATGGAAGTGTCCGGCTTGATGGGACAGATGCCCTCTCGTCTGGGCTATCAACCGACAATGGGCACGGAGCTGTCGCGACTGGAGGAACGCATCGCCAACACCGACGCCGGAGCCATCACCTCCATTCAGGCGGTGTACGTGCCAGCGGACGATTTGACAGACCCGGCAGCCGTACACACGTTTTCGCATCTCTCGGCGTCCATCGTGCTTTCCCGCAAGCGGGCGAGCGAGGGACTTTACCCGGCTATAGATCTGCTGCAATCCAACTCGAAAATGGCCACGCCCGGCATCGTAGGCGAACGGCACTACCTCCTGGCTCAGGAGATCAGGAAGACCCTCGCCCAGTACGAAGATCTCAAGGACGTCATCGCCATGCTCGGCCTGGAGCAACTGGCGCCGGAAGACCGCAAGGTGGTCGCTCGCGCCCGGCGCCTGGAGCGATTCCTCACGCAGCCGTTTTTCGCCACCGAACAGTTCAGCGGCATCAAAGGAAAGCTCGTCAGCCTCAAAGACTCGCTCGAGGGCTGCGAGCGCATCCTGCACGACGAGTTCAAAGACTGTCCGGAAAGCGCTCTCTACATGATCGGGGCCATCGACGAGGCGAAGAAAAAGGCCCCGCCGGATAAGCCGGAGGTCGCGCATGCCGCAAGCGACAAGCATGAATCTTAAGGTTCTGCTGCCCTTCGGCATTTTCGCCGAAAAAACCGGGGTTTCGCGCATCGTCGCGGAGACTCGCGAAGGTTCCTTCGGACTCTTGCCGCATCGACTGGACTGCGTGGCGGCGCTCGCGCCCGGTATTTTGACCTACGAAATCGGAGCGGAAGGCGAAGTATTCGTTGCCGTCGATGAAGGGGTGCTGGTCAAGACCGGCATTGAGGTGCTCGTCTCCGTGCGCAATGCGATAGGTGGAACCGACCTCGGCCAACTGCGCGAGGCTGTGGAGCGGGAGTTCCTCACCTTGAGCGATGAGGAGAAGAGCCTCCGCGCCATGATGGCGAAAATGGAGAGCGGGTTCATGCGCAGTCTGGCGGAGTTCCATCATGGATGAAAAGTTCATTCGGGAGCTCGGCTCGAAGGCGAAGCGCAAGCTCAAGGCGAGGCGCGACTCCTCGCAGGGCGTCTGGTTCGGCTTGGGCATGATGGGAATGATCGGATGGTCCGTGGTCGTCCCGACGCTGGCCGGCGCGGGCTTCGGCATTTGGTTGGATAATCGCCACCCGGGAAGCCATTCCTGGACCTTGATGCTGTTGTTCATCGGCCTGGTCCTAGGCTGCTTCATCGCATGGCATTGGGTGTCGAAGGAAGACAAGGAAATCCGGGAAGAACGGGAGGATGGAGATGAATGATGCTTTGGGCATCGCGCTTGGCTCGCTGACGGGCGTTGCGCTCGGCGTGCTGTTCTTCGGCGGCCTTTGGTGGACGATACAGAAAGGATCTTCGTCCGATAGAGCGGCGCTTTGGTTCTTCGGCAGCCTGATGATTCGGACGAGTCTGGTTTTAGGCGGTTTCTACGTCATAGGGCTCGGCCATTGGGAGCGACTGCTGGCATGCGTCCTCGGCTTTATCATCGCGCGCCTTATCGTGACTCAGGCGACGACCGCCGCGGGAAAGAGCCCTCGCTCGGACCGGGAAGCCCGCCATGCGCCTTAGTCCCGATCAGATGATCTACTGGCAGCAGGGGATTTTCAAGCTCAATGCCACGATAGTTTTTACCTGGGCTATCATGCTGGCGCTCGTCCTCGGATCGATATTCATCACGCGCAAGCTTTCCAGGGGCTTGAAGCGTTCCCGCTGGCAGAACCTGCTGGAAATAGTAGTGACCGGGATAGAAAAGCAGATCAAGGACGTAGGCCTGAATCAGCCGGAGAAATATATCGGCTTCTTGGGAACGCTCTTTCTGTTTCTCGCCTTCGCCGCCCTTTGCACCGTCATCCCCGGCTACGAGCCGCCGACCGCCTCGCTATCGACCACTACCGCGCTCGCGCTGTGCGTGTTCGTGGCCGTGCCCTTCTTCGGCGTCGTGGAGCAAGGAATAGGCAAATACCTCAAGTCCTATTTAAAGCCGACCTTTATCATGCTGCCTTTCAATATAATCAGCGAATTCTCGCGCACTCTCGCCCTGGCCATCCGTCTGTTCGGCAACATGATGAGCGGGGCGATGATCGTCGCCATCCTGCTCACGATCGTTCCTTTCATCTTCCCGATTTTCATGACGGTCCTCGGCCTGCTCACCGGCATGGTGCAGGCCTACATATTCGGCATCCTCGCGGCGGTCTACATAGCGGCCGCTACGCGAATCCCAAAGCCAAAGTCCAAGCCCGCAGCAGCGGCAAAATAATGAAGGAGATCTTATGGACAGCACGACAATCATCGCGGTTGCCTCGATCGTCATAGCCGGCATCACTACCGGTTTCGGCACGATGGGACCGGCCCTGGCCGAGGGGCGGGCGGTCGCCGCGGCATTGAGCTCGCTGGCTCAACAGCCCGATGCCTCCTCGACGATCACGCGCACCTTGTTCGTGGGCTTGGCGATGATCGAATCTACGGCAATCTACTGCTTCGTAGTTTCGATGATTCTTATTTTCGCCAACCCCTTCAAGAAGTGATCTCATGCTGATCGATTGGTTCACGGTCGGCGCCCAAGTCCTCAACTTTCTCATCCTGGTGTTCTTGATGAAGCGATTCCTCTACAAGCCGGTCCTCCGCGCCATAAACGATCGGGAGAAGCGGATCGCCGAAGAGTTGGCGAACGCGGACGCGAAGAAGGCAGAAGCCCAGAAAGAAGGCGACGAGTTCAAAAAAAAGAACGAAGAGTTCGACCGGCAACGCGCAGGACTCTTGAGTAAAGCTACGGACGATGCGAAGGCCGAAGGCCAGCGGCTCCTCGACGAAGCTCGGAAGACTGCGGACGCCCTGAGCTTGAAGCGCCGGGAAGCGCTGAAAACCGAGGAGCAAAACCTTCGGCAGGCAATCGTCCGCCGGACCCAAGATGAAGTTTTCGCCATCGCGCGAAAGGCGATGACGGATCTCGCCGCTTCCGGCTTGGAAGAACGCATGGTGGAGGTCTTTACCAGGCGGCTTAGATCGATGGAGAGCCAGGCTAAGGCGAAGTTCGCCGAAGCCATCAGAACCGCCTCCGGCCCCCTGCTCCTGCGAAGCGCGTTCGACCTGCCTGCGGAGCAGCGCGCGGTACTGCAAAATGCCCTCAACGAAACCTTCTCGTCCGAAATTAATATTCGTTTCGAGACTGAGCCGGAGCTTGTCGGCGGCATTGAACTCACGGCCAACGGACAAAAAATCGGATGGAGCATCTCGGAGTATCTGACATCGATGGAAAAGGGCATCGATGAACATGCAAGCTGAGAGCCTCCAAGACATTTTCGACGGCGCGTTCGCTGGAATAAGCCAAGCGCGCGAGGCGTTCACGCCGCAACTGACGCCGCGGGAGGTAGGCACTATCACGAGCGTCGCTACCGGGATCGCCATGGTGTCGGGTCTCCCCGGTGTGGGCTTCGAAGAGTTGGTGGCCTTTCCCGGCGATGTGCTCGGCATTGCGTTCAATGTAGACTCGGATGAAATCGGCGTCGTGCTGCTCGGCGAATACTCGGCTCTCCACGCGGGAAATGAAGCCCGGCGTACCGGGCGCGTCATGGACGTGGTCGTGGGCGACGGATTGCTGGGCCGCATTATCGATCCGCTGGGTCGGCCGCTCGACGGCAAGGGCCCGGTGGCTTCCGGCAAGCGCCTAAGCGTGGAAAGACCCGCCCCGCCCATCATGGACCGCGCGCCAGTGGAGGTCCCTCTCCAGACAGGCATAAAAGTCATCGATGCGCTCATTCCCGTCGGACGCGGCCAGCGCGAGTTGATTCTCGGCGACCGCCAGACCGGCAAAACCGCCATCGCGATCGATACCATCCTCAATCAGCGCGGCCAGAACGTGATTTGCGTCTATTGCGCCATCGGCCAGCGCGCTTCCGCCGTCGCGAAAGCCGTGTCCACCTTCCGTGAAAAAGGCGCGATGGAATACACCATCGTCGTCGTGACCGAGGGGAACGATCCGCCCGGGCTTGCTTTCATCGCCCCTTATGCCGCGACCAGCATCGCGGAGTCCTTCATGGAAGCGGGCCGGGATGTGCTGCTCGTGTATGACGACCTCACCCACCACGCGCGCTCCTACCGCGAACTGTCTCTCTTGCTTCGCCGGCCGCCGGGCCGCGAAGCCTTCCCCGGCGACATCTTCTATATCCACTCGCGGCTGCTCGAACGCGCGACGCATTTGAGCAAGGAACTCGGCGGCGGTTCCTTGACCGCTCTTCCCATCATCGAAACAGAGGCGCAGGACATCTCCGCCTATATCCCGACCAATTTGATTTCCATTACCGATGGGCAGATCTATCTTTCGCCTTCGCTATTTGAATTGGGCGTGCTGCCTGCAGTCGATGTCGGAAAATCCGTTTCGCGCGTCGGGGGAAAGGCGCAACGCGCGGCCTACTGCGGGGCTACGGGCGATCTCAAGCTCGCCTATGCGCAATTCGAAGAGCTGGAGACCTTTTCGCGTTTCGGGGCCCGCTTGGATGACGATACGCGCAAGATCATCGAGCATGGGCGGCGAATTCGCGCCTGCCTCGTACAGCCGGAATTCTCCCCCGTAGACGTGCCCTCGCAAATCGCCGTACTGCTGGCGTTGACCGCCGAGTTATTCGACCGGGTGCCGCTTGAAAAGATGAAAGACGCCGAGCAGGCCCTGCGCAAAGCGGCGGAGGATATCCCGGCACAGCTATGCGAGCGATTGATCTCTGCCGAAAAATTGAGCGACGAGGATCGTAAAACGATCATCGAAATCGCCCGTGCAGCGCTCGCCCAGTTCCAACCCAAGGCCGATCCCGAGCCTTTCAAAGCCAAGGCTCAGCCTTAATCCAAGGGAAAATCATGAGCGAAAGCACGGCCAGTCTGCGTCGAAAAATCCTCGAAGCCGAGGATCTTCAATCCGTCGTCCGCACCATGAAGGCAGTTGCCGCCTCGAGCATCGGACAATACGAAAAATCCGTACTTGCGTTGTCGGACTATTATCATGCCGTGGAACTCGGCTTGGGCGCCTGCTTCCGAAAAAGCGGCCCGGCGTTCCTGATCAAGGAAGTAAAGAGCCGAGAAAATTCGGGGGCCATCGGCGCCGTCGTGTTCGGCTCGGACCAGGGGCTCGTAGGTCAGTTCAATGATGTAGTGGCCGATTGCGCGGTGGCGGCGCTGGCCGTCCTGCCGGCCAAGCCCATGATTTGGGCCGTCGGTGAGCGCGTCTATGCCCGACTTCTAGACGCGGGCCTTACGCCAACCGGTCTCTTCGCCGTCCCGAGCTCCATCAACGCCATCGCCGGGCTCGTCGGGCGGATCCTCACGGAGAGCGAGAAGTCTCGCGGCAAGGGTGAGGTCATCGAGCTCCGCCTCTTCTACAATCGCCCCAGATCCGGGGCGGCCTATGAGAGCGTCGGTCAACGACTCCTCCCGCTGGACGATGACTGGCGGCGCAAGCTCGCAGCGATCGCTTGGCCGACTGGAACTTTGCCCGAAGTCATGGACGACGGCACCGCCACGTTGCGCGCTCTCATCCGAGAATATCTTTTCGTCTCGCTTTTTCGGGCATGCGCCGAATCCCTTGCGAGCGAGAACGCGAGCCGTCTGGCGGCGATGCAACGCGCCGACAAGAACATCGACGACCTAATGGAGGAGCTTACCGGGACATTCCATCGTTTGCGTCAGAGCGGCATCGACGAGGAACTCTTCGATGTCGTCTCCGGCTTCGAAGCGTTGAGTTAAGAGTGGATGGCCGCACTCGCCGCCGATGGCGTTTCGCCTAAAATCGGGCGTTACCGCGAGTTGCACCGCGAACAGACCTCGTCTGTTTCATAAGCCACTATCAATTTTATAGAAGTCTATCGAACCGATATATACCGGCAGGGTATGACGGTGTCCGCAGAAGATATTGGACATGCCTTGAGCGATCTCGTAGCCTTTCATATGGATATAGAAATCGGCTCGGTAATCCGAGCAAGCAGGTGATCTTCGCATTCTCGGGGTCGGGATAAAGTGCCCTCCACTATCCCGACCCTTTTTGGAACCGCTTTAGGAAGATCAGAATGGCTACGCTTCCGATTATGCCTAGCTTCGTTTCACGCAGGAGGTCCAAATGGCTCTTATCGTGACCTGCAAGGATCGAGCTGATACAATCGATGCCCTCGATCATATCTCTATGGCTATCGAGGCTCACAAGGTTCCCGATTGGGGAAAGACCAAGTCGAATCTTTATCATAACACGAAGATCGAATATAAAGACAAGCTTGGCTTCAGGTCTACGATATCGGAACGGGCGTTGTATTTCGGTCTAGTCAATAGCGACGATCCTACATTCGGGATTACTAGGGATATTTATGACAGGTATCATTCATCATTCTACAATGTCCTCATTCATTTTTCCTGGCAGTGCTATTTTACCGTCGAGCAGAGTCCTATCTGCCTTGAGAATATAGACGCGAGGATAACGGATTGATCGCGGCCGGGGAATGCCGAGCCCGAGCGGGTGAAGCCCTAGAATAGAGACTCGGGTAGGGAGCAAGAACGGACCAGTGAAAGCCATTAAGCGCATCATAGGCAAGCTCAAGCCTAAGCAAGCTCTGCTCATCCTCAGCGTCGTGATCGGTGTTGTCGCGGGCCTTTCAGCGATCATCCTGAAGATCCTCGTAGCGCAGATCGAGCTTCTGGTCACGACGATTCACTGGGGCCTCGGCATCAATCCCGTCTACCTCGTCTCGCCCGCCGTAGGCATCTTCCTGACGCTGGTCTTTCTCAAGGCCGTTGTCAAGGACGACCTGAGCCATGGCGTAAGCCGGGTCCTCGAATCGATCGCGGTCAAGAACGCGGATATGCCCCGACATAGCGTGTTCTCGTATATCATCGCCTGCTCCCTGACTGCCGGTTTGGGCGGTTCGGTCGGAATGGAGGCTCCGATTCTCGCCACGGGAGCCGGTATCGGCTCGAATATAGGCCGGCTATTTTCCCTCGGCTACAAGCAGAAGATCATCCTGATCGGATGCGGGGCGGCGGCCGCTATTAGCGCTATCTTCAAGGCTCCTATCACGGGAGTCGTCGTCGCCCTCGAGATCCTCATGCTCGACGTTACGGCCGCTTCCATCATCCCCGTGCTCATCTCCTCGGCGACGGGCGCCTTGATATCGGTTCTCGCGTCGCATCAGTCCATAGAATTCGATTTTACCGTGATGCAGCCCTTCCAACCCAAGAATATCCCGTTCTATATCCTCCTCGGCCTTGCTTGCGGGCTCTGCTCGCTCTACTTCACGAGGACGACGTACTCTATTGAGGAACTCATGAGGAAGATCCCCAAAAAGCTCAGGTTCGCGGTAGGCGGGATCCTCCTCGGACTGCTCATCCTAGCCTTCCCTCCTCTGTATGGGGAAGGCGACATCGCGATGAAGGCGATCCTATCGGGCAAGCTGCAGGATATTTCCGTTCCTGGCCTCCTCTCCGGGATCGTCTCGACCGACTGGGGCCTGATCGCGTATCTGGTCGCGATCGTCTTCCTGAAGGCGGTAGCGACGACCCTTACAATGTCGGCGGGCGGCGTCGGGGGCATCTTCGCGCCGAGCCTCTTCATCGGCTCCTTCGCGGGTCTTTCCTTCTCGAGGGCCCTCAACCTCACTGGCCTTCTCGCCCTGCCCGAGCGTAACTTCTCCCTCGTAGGCATGGCGGGCGTCCTCGCCGGCGTCATGCACGCGCCGCTGACGGGGATATTCCTCATCGCGGAAATCACGGGGGGCTACCACCTCATAATCCCGTTGATCATCACGACGGCCATATCCTTCTACACCGTCGGCATCTTCGAGCGCTATTCCATCTATACGAAGGACCTGGCCGCGAAGGGCCGCCTCATCACGCGGAGGATCGATGCGAGCGTCCTCACGATCATGAACGCCGAAGAATTGGTGGACCGTAGCGTCGCCCCGATATCCCCCGCGACTTCCTTGGGTCAGATCATCGACGCCATAGCTATATCCCGAGAGAAGGTCATACCCATCATCAGCGCCGACTCGGGCTTCATGGGCCTGGTCTTCATCGAGGACGTCAGCCTGCTGGGGGCCGAACAATCATCGCTATCCCGCCTGCAAGCGATCGACGTGATGAGGGTTGCTCCGGATACGATCGAATCGGGGGCGTCCCTGCAAAATGTGATGGATACCTTCCGCATGTCGAGGTTCTCGGCTCTACCTGTAATGGATAAAGGCCGCTTCGTAGGGCTAATCCATAAGGAGGATATATCTGACGCCTATAGGCGATCGATCCAGGAACTCTACGACGAGGAGTGAAGCATGGCCAGGACGACGGTTACGGCAGTCCAGTACGGATTTCCGCTGGAAAATTTCATCTCTGAGAATAAATTCGAGAGGCTCAAGGAGTTCGCGGCAGGGAAAGAGACGCCCTGTCTCGTCCTCGACCTCGATGTAATCCGCGCGAAATTCGAGGAACTCAGGTCGAGTTTCCCTTACGCGAAGCTCCATTACTCCGTCAGGGCGAACCCCCACGACGAGGTGCTGTCCCTTCTCCGCGACCTGGGCTCGGGCTTCGACGTTGCCAGCCGATACGAGCTCGATCGATTGCTCCGGCTCGAGGTATCTCCCGATCGGATTTCCTTCGGCAATACTGTAAAGAAGAAGAAAGATGTCGCCTATTCCTACGAGCGCGGGATCCGCTTGTTCGCGACCGATTCGATGACCGACCTCAATATAATCTCCGACGCCGCTCCCGGATCTAGGGTGTACTTCCGCATCCTCACCGACAACCTCGGCGCAGACCTTCCCCTGTCCAAGATGTCCGGATGCCAGCCCGACCTCGCCCGCCAGCTCGTCAAAGCGGCGGTCCGCTTCGGGCTCGAGCCCTACGGGCTCTCCTTCCACCCCGGTTCGCAGCAGCGGGACGTTGGCCAGTGGTCCTCGGCGCTCACGACAGTCGGTCACATGATGAGGTCGATACGCGAGGATATCCATGTCGATCTCAAGATGGTGAATATGGGAGGGGGCCTTCCGGCCAACTACCTCGAGCCGGCGGACCCGATTGCCCAGTACGCGGAGAACATAAAGCGCTTCATGGACAACAGCTTCAAGGAAGGTTGGCCCGAGGATGTCATCATCGAGCCGGGGCGCTCCCTGGTAGGCGACTCCGGCGTCATCGTCTCGGAGATCGTCAATATCGCGAGGAAGTCGGTACAGGAGCGATATACCTGGGTGTTCCTCGACGTAGGCATGTTCGGCGGCCTCCTCGAGACTCTGGGCGAGGCCATCAAGTACCCGATCTATTTCGAAGGCGTGGGAAAGGCCATCGACACGATCATCGCCGGCCCGACCTGCGATTCCATGGATATCCTCTACGAGAAATGGACCTACGCGATGCCGGATAGCGCGAAGATCGCGGATCGGGTCTATATCTTCACGACGGGCGCATATACTCAGAGCTTCTCCTCCGTCTATTTCAACGGCTTCCCGCCCTTGGCGGTCCACATAATGCAATAGGATGCTGAGGCGGCAGCTTTTTTACTTTTTTTTCGATGCACCCGAGGTTTCGATCGCTTGCTTCCTGTCGATACCGCTGAAGTATTACCACTCACTCAACAAGTATTAG
>Ga0182027_10003601_pt1 | contig 24420 bp, 15 predicted proteins | sample 712E1DmetaG_FD_121300 | JGI IMG/M metagenome (GOLD analysis project Ga0182027, IMG submission 121300) | Permafrost microbial communities from Stordalen Mire, Sweden - 712E1D metaG (Illumina Assembly) | ecosystem: Environmental > Terrestrial > Soil > Wetlands > Permafrost | place: Sweden... | reverse complement strand
TTCATTTAACTGAAAAAGATAAAAGATGGGTTTGTTACCGAAGGAGCATGAACTAATTATGGATATTATTGCCATTATTAACTTGAAGATAAATGTCCCGGCATAAGTTCTTGCAAACTATATATTTGGAATTGACTATTAAAGGAGCAATGCGCAACGAAAAGAGTTAAGGGAAAATAAAATCGGGGAATACAGTTGGCTTTACATTTAAAAACTTATAGAAAAGAGGCCTAATATGATTCGGAAATTACTTTTTCCATTATATATATTATTAATTACATGTTCAATTCAAGCTCAGCAGGAAAATGTACCGATTGATCATGATGTCTATTCATTTTTAAAGGAAATGTGCGTTAAGAGAATCATTGCTAACGTTCATGATGATAATCCTAGTATGTCACGGGCAGAGGTTGAAAAACATCTTAAAGAAGTCGCTTCTAAGCAGGATCAACTCAGCAAAACCGAAAAAGGTCTTCTGAAAAAATATGAAGAAGAATTCTATGACGAGAAGGAGGATAGTACGAATACATTCCAGATGTTTAAAAGTGATAATGATAATTCCTCTCATTTGTCGGATCTTTTCTCAGATAAAATAAAATATATTTATGCTTATCAAAATGATGACGCAAATGCATATTTGAATATCTTAGGCAGAGGAATATATGGAACGGAAATTTCGCCTAAAGTCCCGAATACTGAATTATTTGATATAGGATTCCGTTTCAGAGGGACAATATTAAACAATCTAGGTTATGATATAAGTGTAATAAAAGGGGCGACTGAAGGAAATCATAATTTTGCGGCTATTTTAGATCCGCGCATGAAATTCAATTTTCAATATTATCAGACATCTGAAGTAGTTAATAGTTATGATTTTGCCGAAGGTTATTTGAGATATTATATGGAACCTTCTGAAAATATGAACATTGCTCTCGAGCTTGGCAGAGAAAAAATGAAATTCGGCTACGGTTATGGTGATAAATTGGTTTTATCGGGGAACGGTCCGGTATTGAATTTTATAAAACTCGATTTTAATTACGGGATTATAAGTTTTTCTTCTTGGCAGGCGGCAACTGTTGGTGAAAATATGCCTAATCGGATAGATGATTACACAAAATTCATTGCTACAAATAAATTGAAATTGTCATTCAAAAATCTGTTCGATATAGGAATGGGAGGATCGGTAATTTATTCCGGAAGAGGACTTGATCTTGCTTATGCAAATCCACTGCAATTTATAAAATTTACAGAACAGGCTGAACAGGATATGGATAACTGTACTATATGGTATGATTTTCAGACTCATTTTATCAAAAATCTTGAGCTTCAAGGGACTCTTTTTCTTGATGATGATATGTTCAGCACTCTTAAGGATTTATCAAATATAGAAAATAGATCCGGTTACCAGTTAGGCATGTTCTGGTATTCGGCATTTTCAATTAGTGATCTGTCTCTCATTCTTGAATATACAAGAATCCGCCCTTATACATATTCTTATGATAATCCAAAAAATACTTATACGGCATTTGGACAAATCCTGGGCTCTCAAATCGGACCTAACTCTGATGAGATTTTACTGCGAGCCAATTATAACGTGAGCCCGTCAATACGTTTAAATTGTGATTATCAGTTTATCCGCCATGGAGATGATATCTATGATGCAAAAGGGAACTTGATTTTTAATGCAGGAGGTGATGCATTTGTTCCCATTCGCCCGACTGATTCCAGAGAAATTGTATTTCTTTCCGGAGAAAGAATAAATACGAATATTTTAACATTGGATCTAAAATATGAACCAATCCGGAAGGTGTTCTTTGATTTGGTGTTTGCTAAAATTTGGAAGAAAGATGTAATAAAGGATATTCTAAATATTACAAGTTATTCATATTTGCAGCTAATGTTTGAAATATGAGAAACTTGAATAGTGAACAGTGAATACATCTGCTGAAAAGGTTTATTTTTTCGAATGCAGATCTCAGATATGATTTAAATAGAATATTTTGGAATGGCAGAGATAAGGATGGCGATTTAATAGCCAATCTCATCTATATATATAAGATTATTACAACTAAAAATGGGGAAAAATCGTCAGTGACACAGAAACTTGCGGTAATCAAATAAAACGTGACACGTAACTAGTAACGCGTGACGAGGAAAAACGTCAAAGGTCAGACGTCAAACGTGAGAAAAAAAACTATTTACTATTCACAGTTCACTATTTCGTGCGTCAAACAATGCACCGTTCCAAGTCCCCAGATTAAATCAACTGCATGAATTCCGATAACTTTTTTAGAAGGGAAAAGGTCGGCAAATATGTTTAATGCGATTCGATCGTTGACATCATTAAAAGTAGGTACCAATACACTTTTATTACAGATGTAAAAATTAGCATAACTGGCAGGGACTCTTAAATTATCAAATGTAATTGGCGAAGGCATTGGAATTTTAACAATGTTTAAATTAAATCCGTCCTCAAGTTTTGCATCATGTAATAGTTCAATATTTTCTTCAAGAATTTGTTTGTTGTCATCACAGGTTTCTTCATTACAAATTACGACTGTATTTTTATTGACAAATCTGCATACGTCGTCGATATGACCGTGAGTATCATCGCCGACGATCCCTTTCCGAAGCCAGATTATATTTGTTATACCGAAATACTTTCCAAATATATTTTTATAATCCTCTTTTGTAAATCCGGGGTTTCTTGTTTGAATTTTATTATCAAGTAAACATTCTTCGGTTGTAATTAATGTACCGCATCCGTTTGTATCAATAGCCCCGCCTTCCAAAACAACTTTTCTGTCTTTATAAATCATTTCTTGTAATTCGATTCCCAAAGCTTTCGAAATTATTTTAGGAATATTTTTATCTTTTTTATAGTTGTCATATTTTGTCCAGCCATTGAAGTTCATTGATATGCCGGAAATATTATTTTCGGATTTTACAAATGCAGGTGATGAATCCCTCATCCAGCCGCGGTCAGTTTTTAGTATAATGAATTTGACATGATCTAAATCAATGTGGCTTTTTAAAAGAATCTTTTCAACTTTTCTTTTATGAATAGATGATTGAACGATAATAAGTACAATTTCATCAGGGATTATATGCTTTATTATTTCTGAGTAGACCCACTGAATAGGGGCGAATTTCCCCGGCCAGTCTTCTTTTTGATGAGGCCAGCATATGATTGTTGATTTATGCGGTTCCCATTCTGCAGGTAACATGTAGATACTTTTATTATTCACCATTCGCTCACTTTTAATCCATCGTAAAATTGTTTAATTGTTGAACTGTTCAATCGTTTAAGAAAGGAAAAAAAATCAACAATTCAACAGTTCAACTCTTCAACTTACTTCCCTCTAAAAATCTCTCGGTTATACCACCATACGCATCAATTCTTCTATCACGCAGGAATGGCCAGTTTCGTCTGATGGATTCAAGATGTTGAATATCAATTTTAGCTAACACAATCTCTTCTTTATCTATTGATGCTTCCGCGATAATCACTCCCTGAGGATCAGTTATAAAAGAAGAACCCCAGAATTCAATGCCTGGTTGTTCCTTAACAGGTTTCTCAAAACCAACTCTGTTAACTGAAGCAACGTAAACTCCATTTGCAATTGCATGACTTCTTTGTATTGTAATCCATGAATCTCTTTGAGCTTTACCGTATTTTTCTTTTTCAGAAGGGTGCCATCCTATAGCTGTGGGAAAAAATAAAACAATAGCCCCTTTTAAAGCTGTTAAACGTGCTCCCTCCGGGTACCACTGATCCCAGCAAATCAAGCTTCCGATTTTTCCGAATTTAGTTTGAAAAGCTTCGAATCCAAGATCACCGGGAGTGAAATAATATTTTTCATAATATGCCGGATCGTCCGGAATGTGCATCTTTCTATATATTCCTAATATCTTTCCGTCTGCATCAATAATGACAACGCTGTTGTGATAAAGACCGTGTGAACGTTTCTCGAATATGGGTACAATAATAGAAACTTTTAATTTCCTTGCTGCTTTCTGAAAGGCAATTGTTGAAGGACCCGGTATTGTTTCTGCAAGATCAAAAAAATTAGGATCTTCTTTTTGACAGAAATACTGTGATCTGTATAATTCGGGAAGACAAATTACATTTGCTCCTTTCTTTGCCGCTTTTCCAACCCAGGATAAAGTCTTCTTTAGGTTGTCTTCAATATCTGAAGAGAACGAGAGTTGAAGCAGTCCCGCGGTGAAATTATTGTTTTTTTTATTTTTCATATTTATTCTGAAAATAAGTTTCAAAATCTTTAATCGTTATATCTTGCAATATAGATATTTAATTGATAGTCACGGCTTCATGCCGTGACTCTTTCTAATAATGATGAATAAAACTAATCCACTTTTTTAAAGAATTATTTCTTTAACATCCCGAATAAATTAAAATAGAAACAAAATAGTTTTTTAACTGTTATTCGAATTCAGCATAGGCTTGTTTAGGTCACGGAATGATTCCGTGTCCATCAATAAATGTTGATTCGTTGAACTGAGTTTTGTTCCTCTTAATAAACAACTCAACAGTTCAGCAATTAAACAATTCGACACATTTCAAAAGTCTCATTCACTATATCTAGCCACAAAAGTATTATACAAAAACATTAATCCTGCAGCCAATATTCCAACGCCGAATAATGAAATAAAAACCAGATGAGGTTTATGTGCAGTAGTGGCAAATGTCTGATACAACCATCCTCCGAACGGATCTCCCGCGAATCTTGCGATAGCTATCGGTAAAAATGCATAACCCTGGAATAATCCAAGTTGACCCTTTGGAGCAATCTTTGATATGTATTCATAATATCTTGGCGCCTGAATCATTTCTCCGATGGCGAATGCAACAATTCCAGCAGCGATTGTTGGAATGCTCGGATAAATAGCTATAATTAACCAGATCAAACTCGAGATGAAGAAACCGGAGAGAATTGCAGTTTGAGTTGAAAGATTTTTAGTCATTCTGTTTAGAGGTATTTGGAAAAGTATTATTGCTCCTGCTCCGGCCCATGATTGAAGAATTTCATATGGGGCATTTTTGTTTATATAATCCGTCACATAATAAGGAACAACAATAAATTCCTGCCAGAATATTATCCAATAAAGTGAATAGATCAAAAGGAAAATCATAAATCTGAAATTTAACAGGACAATAAAAAGATTTTTAATTTTTTTGCCTAACGATTCAATAATGACATCGGAGGATTTTTTTACATCTTTATATAGAGTTAAATTTACAATCAGCATTGCAAAACAACTTGCGGAAGAAACCATATAAACAAATTCATTACCAAATTTATTTCTTACAAAGTATGCCAAGGTTGGTCCAATCATAGCTCCTACGTTAACAAGCCAGTAATAAATTGCGAACCCAAGCGATTTTGTCTCTTCTTTTGAAGTTTCGGATACAGTTCCTAAAACCGAAGGTTTAATAAATGATCCGCCTAAAGCAGTGAAAATCAAAAAGACTAATAATAACCAGTATAGGGAGAAGTCGCCATAAATTCCTCTGAAAGCGCTCATTCCTACCGAACCGATTAAAAAATATCCCAGGCCTAGAATTGAAAAGGCAATATTAAAAGCGCGTTTGTATCCCCATTTATCGGCTAAAGTCCCGCCGAGAATTGGCAATAGGTAAATCAATCCGCCGAATATTCCTGAAAGCTGACCGGCTTGTATTTCAGTAAATCCGAGTTTATTGCGTAGATAAATCATAAAAACGATTTGCTGACCATAATAAGCTAACCGTTCAAATAATTCCATTACATTAGCAACCCAGAATGATGGAAGAAATCCGGTTTTGATTTTCTGTATTTCCGATGATAGATTCAAAATGGTTCCTGCTGATTTATTTTAATTATAATATTCGGAAAATACATTAAAAAATCAAAATGTATTACTATTATTTGGGGTTAGGGGTTAGATTTCAAAATATTTTTCCGGAACTAATCCCAAATACCCAATCCCTAATCCCTAATTTTCGTATTTTGAATATAACAATAATACTATGTATTAATTAATAGCAGAGAAATATATGAAGGTACCATTGTTGGATTTGAAGCCGCAATATTTATCACTTAAAAAAGAAATTGATGAAGCTATACAGAGAGTTGTAGATTCTCAATATTTTATTATGGGTCCTGATATTGCTTTATTGGAAAATGAAATTTGTCAATATTTAGGATGTAAATATGCTGTAGGTGTTTCTTCAGGAACAGATGCCCTGCTTCTGGCATTAATGGCGCTTGATATTAAGCCAGGTGATGAAGTAATTGTTCCTACATATTCATTTTTTGCTACAGCAGGAGTTGTTTCAAGACTTAATGCTACGCCGGTTTTTACTGATATTGATCCTGTAACATTTAATATGGATCCTAAAGACATAGAAAAAAGAATTACATCACAAACCAAAGCAATTATTCCGGTTCATCTATATGGTCAAAGTGCTGAGATGGAGGAAATTAAATCAATAGCCGATAAATATAATTTGAAAATAGTTGAAGATGCCGCTCAGGCGATTGGCGCCCAATATAAAGATGGAAAGTCAGTTGGAACTATTGGGGATATTGGTTGTTATTCATTTTTTCCCAGTAAAAATTTAGGCGGATTTGGTGACGGAGGGATTGTTGTTACAAATGATCTGGAATTATTTGAACGGTTAAAAATAATGCGGGTTCATGGAATGGAGCCAAAGTATTATCATAAAGTAATCGGCGGAAATTTTCGGTTGGACGCTATTCAAGCCGCAGTTCTGCGTGTAAAACTTCCTCGCTTAAATTTATGGTCGGCAAAAAGAAGAGAAAATGCAGAAGTTTATACAAAACATTTCGTTGAATATAAACTTGCAGAGATTGAGGGTAAAACAGAATTTAATTCTGAAAACAAGGTATTATTACCTAAAGCAATTTATAAATCATCAATTAAAAATTATCATATATATAACCAGTACATTATTCGTGTTGAAAACAGAGATGAATGTATAACTTATATGAGAGAAAAGGGAATAGGGTGTGAAATTTATTATCCGGTTCCGTTTCATAAACAGGAATGTTTTTCATTTCTTGGATATCAAGAAGATGAATTTCCTATTTCAAACGAAGCTGCAAAAGAATCAATTGCATTACCAATTTATCCTGAACTGACAAATGATCAAATCAAGTATGTAGTTGATTGTATTAATGAATTTGTGCAGAAGAAAAAGTGATTAATTGATTCTGTTCAACAATCACGAATTCGATTATTTAATTAAAAAAACTACAGAAAATAAAAACACTGTATGATTTGCATACATTTCATCAAAGAACTATTTTTACTTCTTGAAAAAAATGGGCCTATAGCTCAGTTGGTTAGAGCAGCTGACTCATAATCAGCGGGTCGGAGGTTCAAGTCCTTCTGGGCCCACCAAAAACCCCGAATTCTAAACGAAAACGGGGTTTTTTATTTTACTCAAATCTATCGGTATCAATACTTTTCTGTTTGAAAAAACGAGAATCAATTGAATATAATAACTGTAAAATTGAGAGAAAGTAATGTTTAATCCGCCTGCCTACCGGCAGGCAGGCCGGAGGCGGTTTTAAGCCTGCATGTCCGGCCCGCTTCGCCTCTCGGCTTTAGCGAGGCGAGTAGGCAGGGTCAATTTCTCGCCGCTTGCGGCGCATAAAAAAAAATCTCCCGCCTTGACTCGCGTCAATGCGAGGCAGGTATAAGATACCCCGTTGCTCTGCGACGGGGAGTTTCATTTAGACAGAATCTTTATTCAATCAAAGGTGTATTCATAGTATTTATAAATTATAATTGTTATTTATAAAGAGCATGAAAGTTTGTCTTTATACAGATTTATGTACTATGTATTTTCTTACGAGAGGATCATATTCATTAATTATAATTTCAGAAGGCAATTCTTAAAAGTCAATCAAATGAAAAAATTATAAAGATAAGAAGAAAAAATGGACCGAAGAAATTTTATTAAAACAGCAGGATTATCGTTAGCATCTGTATTATTAAGCGATTCTCTTTTTGCAGGAATAAACCATGAACAAATACAACTTATTAACTTTCCCGATGAAGTTACAGCTATTATGAATGATTTACCCGTAAAGCTATCCGGTAAAGGAAATCAAAGGTGGGCGTATAAAAGTATAATTGTTGAACTGATAAAAAAACGGGAAGGTATTACAATTGAAATTCAAGCTCCGGATATAAATCTCAGTGCAGTCATTTTACATTGGAAAATTCCGAATAAAAATTCTTCCCAAATATTGAATGACCAATGGGAACGTACATACGGAGATGTTTCTTGGCACAATCCTATAGATCAGGAAATTATGCCATGGTATTTTATGGAATACAATAAAATAAATACAAACGGCTTTGGCGTGAAAACAGGCTGCGGCGCTTTTTGTTTCTGGCAGATTGATAGCAATAAATTAAGTTTAACTCTTGATACAAGGTCCGGCGGAAACGGCGTTCAATTAGGCAATAGAAAATTAAATGCAGCCGAAATTGTAACTATTAAAAGTAAACATGGTGAGTCACCTTTTGAAACAACTCGCAGGTTTACAAAAATTATGTGCGACAAAGCACGAATGCCCAAACAGCCAGTTTACGGAATAAACGATTGGTATTTCAGTTATGGCAACAATTCAGAAAAATTAATAACTGAACATACTGAATTGATGGCTCCGATGGCTGAAGGATTAACGAACCGCCCATTTTCGGTTATCGACGCCGGATGGTTTATAGGTCCTCCTTTTGCGCCTGACGATTGCTGCTGGGGAGACGACATGAAAACACCTAAAGCTAAATTCGGCAGTATGGTTAACTTAGCCGGAAAGATTAGAAAGCTTGGTATGCGTCCCGGTATTTGGACCCGCCCCCTTTGCGGAAGTCATAACGATCCTGCAACTTTAATATTGCCCATAATAAATGGTAGAGAAGCAAACAAACCCGTACTTGATCCCACCATTCAGGAAAATCTTGAAAGAATTAAAAATTATTTCAAACTCTATAATCAATGGAGTTATGAATTGGTGAAATTCGACTTTACAACTTTTGATATTTTGGGCAAGTGGGGCTTTGAGATGATAAGAGATAAAAGCATGACTCAAACTAAATGGAGTATGAACGATAAATCAAAAACCAATGCTGAAATTATTCTTAACTTATACAAAATTATTCGTGAAGCTGCGGGCGAGATCTATCTGATTGGCTGCAACACTATAAGTCACCTTTCAGCCGGATTGTTTGAATTAAATCGTATCGGTGACGATACTTCAGGCATCGAATGGGACAGAACTCGAAAGATGGGTGTTAACACTTTAGCATTCAGGGGATTGCATCACGGAACATTTTATTGCTCCGACAGCGATTGTGTGGGTTTAACAAATAAAGTCCAGTGGGAAAAGAACAAACAATGGATGAATCTCGTAGCGAAAAGCGGAACTCCTCTTTTTATTTCAGCGCAGCCGGATGCGACCGGAGATGAACAGAAAGCGGAAATTAAAAAATGCTTCCAATTAGCGTCTCAAAATTTGCCACTAGGAGAACCTTTGGATTGGATGGAAAACGCTTTTCCAAAAAAATGGAAATTGAATGGTAATGTTGAAAATTTCAACTGGGATTAAAAACATTTTATCGGGATCGACTTGGTATTCGATTATAAGGGCAGCATAATCCACAGCCCAACTCCCAACATGACCATTATCTATATTCAATAACTTAATTTCTTGCCTAATTCATTCTTCAAATGCTGATGGTTTTTGAAAAGAACAATACTTTAGCATCTACGAATTAATTCGTTGACAATTACAAACTGCCTTCTTATATTAGTTATATAAATAATGCAAGCAGGGATTTTATGGCAAGAACTAAAACAACAGGTCCGACTGAAAAAGAATTACAGATTTTATCTATCTTATGGAAGAATGGTGCCTGTACTGTAAGGGAAGTTAATAAAATTATGAACCGGAATGAAAATACGGGTTACACAACAACATTAAAACAGATGCAGATGATGTTTGAAAAAGGACTTCTGAAACGGGATGAGAATTCCAAAAGTCATATTTATTCCCCGGTTCAATCCGAATCTTTTATTCAGGAAGAAGTTCTTGGCAATATATTGGATAAAATATTTTCCGGTTCTGTAGGTAAACTTGTTTTACATGCATTATCCACTAAAAAAATATCTCAGCAGGAATTAGCCAGTATTAAAAAAGTTATTAGCCAGAAAGAGAAGGAATTATAGTTTTGATATTGAAAGATTTATTATCGTTTCTTGCTGTTGATAGAATCGGTTTAATATTGATTCACTTTATCTGGCAGGCAACAGTAATTTCTGTAATTACTAGTTTTTTATTATTCCTTTGCAAGAATTCTTCCGCTCGTTTAAGATATATCATTTCTTTTATTTCACTGCTTTTAATGCTTCTATTTCCTGTCGCAACTGCCTCTTTGGATTCAAAAGAAAGTAATAATAATGTTTCATTTTCCTATGATGAAAGATTATTTCCTACTCAGGCAAAAGTATTAATAATTGACGGTAAATATATCGGTACTCAATACAGAAGAGAAGAATACCTTTCTAAATACAATGAGGAAATAGTTAATCGTATTGGTTTTTATTTACCTTATTTGACAATCACATGGTTACTTGGAGTTTTAATCATATCTATCTATCATCTCTTCGGTTTCTTCAAACTTCGAAAGTTAGTTAGAAATTCGCAAGAAAGATTGGAATATTTTTGGGAAACGAAAATCAAAAAATTAATAACTGATTTGGGAATTAAACAAAAGATCCAAATATCAAAACTACCGGGCTTGGATGCACCGATTGTTGTTGGATGTTTGAAACCTGTTCTTCTTTTCCCCCTCTCTTTTTTCTCAGGTATGAATAATGAGTATTTGGAAGCAATTATTTTACATGAACTAGCTCATATCAAACGTTTTGATTATTTTTTTAATTTAATTCAAGTAGTAATCGAAATACTCGGGTTTTCCCATCCGGCGGTATGGTGGCTATCAAAAAGAATTCGCCAGGAACGTGAAAATTGTTGTGATGATATCGCAGTTAATACCGTTGGCGATAAATTGATTTATGTAAAATCTCTTGTTCAATTGGAGGAATGCCGTGATAATCGAAAATTAATTGTTGCGGCAAACGGCGGATCTCTCTTTAATCGTATCACACGTATTTTAGGCTCAATAAAAGATGATAAAAATTCGATATCATCAAGCATAAGCGGATTTGTAATTTCCTTTCTTTGTTTATTTGTCATTATGGGTTTTATCTGGAAACAGGGGAGTGACATACTGAAGAATACTCAAAAATTGAAAACAAATGAGAATTTAATTAAAAATTTATCTAATAATCTTATTGCCTTTTATCCGTTTAACGGTAATGCAAATGATGAAAGTGGTTTTTATCAGAATGGTATTGTTCACAATGCATCTTTGAGCGCTGATAGAAAAAACATATCAAACAAAGCATTCGATTTTGACGGTAAGAATAGCTATATCATAATTCCAAAACCAACATCATTGAACACTACAGGATCTATTAGCGTAAGCTGTTGGATTTATCCTCGGAGTTGTAATAAGTATGAATCATGGATTTCAAAAGCTAATTCTGTTGCCTGGACTTCCCAATGGCGAGCTGGTTTTGGGGAAAATAATAATTATGAATGGGGTTTTACGGAAAGTCGTTTAGATAATAAACAGAGTATATGGAATGATTATTGGACAACTAACAATTTAATTCCGCTCAATAAATGGACACATGTAGCAGTTACTGCAGATCAGGCAACAGGTTTTGTGTTTATGTATATAAATGGAAATAAAATTGTTCAATTTGATAACCTGAAATCATTTGAAAAATCGGATGCACCCTTATATATAGGTTATCAGAAAGATGATAATGTTTATTTTAACGGTAAAATAGATGAAGTACGCATTTATAACCGTGTTCTAAACGATCAGGAAGTTGATGCAGTTTATAAATTAAATTAATAATTATTATCCCGAAGCAATTCGGGATTTATATTGAGTTGTCCTACGAATTAATTCGTTTATGAATATTCGTTTGCGATTGAAATCAACAGAAATAAAAGTATTCAAGAAAAAATGCTATTTGCATAGTAAAACTAATAAATAAATCACATGGAGATATTATATGAAAAAAATTCTATCAGTCATAGCAACTTTAATATTGTGCTCGAAAATATGCAATGCACAATCCTCATCATTTGACTATTTCGGCCAGACTCTTCCGGGAAATAAGATGACGCTTTTTGCGCCTGGAATTTTTTCTATTGATGGATCTAGAGATAAAGATATAACAATTTCTCCCTCCGGTGATGAAGTGTTTTTTGCGAGAGGAAAGGGCTGGCCATATACTAAAATTATGCATATGATAAAATCTGCTGGAAAGTGGTCATCTCCCGATACAGCGTTTTTTTCAAAAGACTGCTGGGCTTCCCGGCCTTGCTTTTCACCTGATGGTCAATGTCTATTTTATTCAACAAGCAAAGGAAAATCTGATATAAGTCACTATAACTTGTGGAGAATAAAAAAAAATGGAGGCAAATGGTCAGAGCCGGAAAGCGTTATTGATATTGCCGGGGGAGTAACAATGGATCCCAGAATTACAACTAATAGTGTGTATTTCATTTATTCTGAGTTTGGAAGCAACAAAAGTGATATTTATGTGTCAAAAAATATTTCAGGTGTATTGACTGCTCCTCTTAGGTTAAATTACCCGATTAATACTCAGTATAGTGAAGGAGGTCTATATGTAAATCCGGATGAATCATTTATGATATTTGTTTCTGATCGCCCCGGTAGATATAGCGAATATGGTGATTCATATATATCTTATAAAAAAAATGACGGAACATGGACAAACCCTAAAACTTTAGGAATGAAATACAATAAAGGTTATGTTGATAAAGTTATTGCTGTTTCTCCTGAAGGCAAATATCTATTTTTTTATTACTTGGATGATATTTATTGGGCAAGCGCAGGAAACATTATTGATAGTTTAAAACACACTAACTTTATTCCATATGTAAAAAATCAAATTGATAGTAAAACATGCTCTGCTAAGTTTCCATTCACTTTTATAATTCCGGATAGCATTTTTGCTGATGATGACGGCAATAATACATTAACCTATTCAGCTGCATTAAGTAACGGAAAATCTTTGCCCTCAGAGTTAAGTTTTAATGAAAAAACAAAAACACTTTCAGGTATCATTGATACTTCAGCGATATTTAATATAATAATTACTGCTACCGATACTGCAAAGGCAACCGCTTCGGCACAATTTACTTTGACAATAAAAGATCCTGCCGCTGTAAGTAATCAGAATAAAAAGCAAAACTTTTCAATAGATGATAATGCTAATTCCATTGATATTAAAAAAGGACTGGTTGCATATTACCCTTTAAATGGAAATTCCAATGATGAGAGTGGAAATAAAAACGATGGAAAAATACTCGGCGCCACATTTGCTGCCGATAAATTCGGTAAACGAGATAATGCCTTGAATTTTAACGGTATCGATGATTGCGTTGAAATTGAAAATTCCCCAACCATTAATATCACCGGGTCCCTTTCTATTAGCTGCTGGATATACCCGCGTAGAGCAGGCAGGTGGGAATCCTGGATTTCAAAAGCAAACAATTATGGAACTAGATCTCAATGGAGGTTTGGCTTTGGCGATCCGGCTCCCAATAGCTTTGGCCTAACTATTTGGAACTCCGATTGGTCGGATCTATGGACAAACAAAAAAGCAATACCGTTAAATACATGGTCGCATGTTTTGCTTATTGCTGATCAGCAATATCACATTGTATTCTATTATCTAAACGGAGAATTAATTGATACTGTTAAAATCAATGCAGAATTCTTAGGATCTAATGACCATTTGTTTATAGGATACCAAAAAGACGATTCAGTTTTCTTTGATGGTCTTATTGATGAAGTCAGGATATATAACAGATCTCTAAATACAGAAGAAGTTAATACGTTATTTAAACAATTTAATAAATAAGCTTTGCTTTATAAACGCATTTGCTTATAAATAGTCTAATCAAATAACAAGTGTATTATTATTAAAGTAAAATTAATCAAAACGAATTTTCATAAAAAAGTATTTATGAAATAGTAATCAAACAAAACAGAGGTTGAAAATGAAAAGAATATTTCTATCAGGTCTATTAGTTCTAATTTTTTTCATAATCATTCATGGGCAAGCTGTCTATGTTGACAGCAATGTTGGAAATGATGATAACCCGGGTACAGAAAAAGCTCCTCTTTTTTCAATAAATAAAGCCGCTGAAATTATTAGTGAAAAGAATAATGATATTTTTATAATGAAAATAAATCCGGGAATATATGTCGTCAATAAACATATAACAGTATTTACAAAAAAATATATGGATACTGAGCGGATAGTAATTGAGGCCGCTATTTTACCTGATGATCCAAAATGGACACCCGAGAAAATGCCAATTCTATTAAATAGGAGTCAAAAAGGGGATATACCCGATGATTTTAATTTCATCTCAACTTTTTTAATAAATGAAAGTCATGTAACAATCAGAGGAATTAAATTTCCCGGTTATTTCTATCCGAATTCAAAATACTTTCCTGTTTCAAGATTTAATAAAGGAAAAACAGATTTATTTGTTGAGCAATGTTTGTTTGTTGGAGACGAACAAGCTTGCCCGATTCAAGTTGGAATAATAGCACATGGAAATGAAATTAATATTGACCATTGTATTTTTTATAATGCAAAAAATGCCGCAATTTATTGGGAGGATTCCGGAGATGGCGACAAAAGCGGGAACAGTATGACCAATTGCATTATTTCCGGAGCGTATCAATGTGCAATTTGGACTGCATGGCCTGATAAAGATTTCATATTTAAAAACAATATCGTTACAAATTGTAAATACGTCTGGATTAAAAATAAGTACAACAAGGCAAAGTATTCTATTGAAAACTCTATCATTGTGAATAATCAACATTTCACAGGAGTGGCGGATAATGGGGGAGTTATCCCGGAAGATTTTGAAATTGCTATGAATAAAGTCATACTGGAAGGAAAAATATCATTACGACTTATTGAAAATATAGTTAATACATTGCCGATAGATTACTTTCATATTCTGCCAAATACAACAGGATATAATCTCGAAGCAGGGCTATTTAAACATGCAAAATAATAGAAAAACTATATTTGAATGAATAACACCGGATTAGAAACAAATAATCTTACTCTTCAGAAAAAAAAGATTTTTGTTAGATAAAATATAGAAGAAAGATAATTGTTGATCCTTCATTTATTTGAAATATTACTATTTTTATCAGCTAATGATTTTTCAATTATTGGATCAGGTTAGGAAATTTTCTTTTCCGGTAAATGAAAAACAATATTTTTAACTTATACTTAATAGAATCTCCTCGCCGCAAGTAGCGAGGAATTGATCCCGCTGTAACCGGGATGGGCAATTAATAACGCCTCCGGCCTGCTTGCCGAAAAGGCAGATGGTTTCAAATCACATTTTTTCAGGAGAATATTTATGAAAAATATTTTATTATTTACTATGATTTGCACAATCAGTCTCTATGCACAGAAATTCGAAAAACTAGCTCTAACTCCGCCTATGGGCTGGAATACCTGGAATACATTTGCATCCGATATTAACGAGACAAAAATTCGCGAAATTGCGGATGTTATGGTTTCGAATGGAATGAAAGAAGCAGGATATAAATATTTAATTATTGATGATTGCTGGCAGGGCGGTCGTGATAGTCTCGGATTTATTTATCCTGACGCACTAAAATTTCCTTCAGGTATGAAAGCGCTCGCTGATTACATTCATTCAAAAGGATTAAAATTTGGGATCTATTCGGATCCGGGAAATAAAACCTGCGCGGGTTATACCGGAAGCCGGGGACACGAATACCAGGATGCATTGACCTATGCAAAGTGGGGAGTTGATTACTTGAAATATGATTGGTGCGATACTGACAGTTTAAATGCATTCGGTGCTTATTCAACTATGCGCGATGCTTTATTTGCAGCTAAACGACCTGTAGTTTTTAATCTATGCGAATGGGGTAACCATCAACCGTGGTTGTGGGGAAAAAATGTCGGACATCTTTGGAGAATTAGCGGTGATATAGCCCCCTGTTTTGATTGTGAAGTTAGTCATGGAACATATTCCGATTATGGAATTATGAGAGTAGTTGGTATGAGATCCGGAATTAGAAATTATGCCGGACCAGGTCATTGGAATGATTTTGACATGATGGAAGTCGGCAAGGGTATGACTCAAAACGAAGACCGGGCACATTTTTCATTATGGTGCATGCTTGCAACTCCTCTTACTACGGGCAATGACCTTAGAAAGATGAGTGAAGAAACAAAAAATATTATAACAAATAAAGAAGCAATTGCTGTAAATCAGGATTCACTGGGAATTGAAGCATTTCTATATAATACTAAAGATAGTGTAGAAGTATGGGCAAAACCTCTCATGAATAATGAATGGGCGATTTGCTTCCTAAATCGTTCAGCTAAATTAAAGAGAATTGACTTCGATTGGGCAAAAAATATCATTATCGACGACTTTGCAAAAAGAGAATTGAATGCTTCAAAGGATATATATAATATTCGTGACTTATGGGCAAAGAAAAACGTTGGCAAAACAACTGATATACTTAAATCAGAACTTGCTCCGCACAACGTCTTAATGATCAGACTTAATAAATAAATATAGTTAGAGCTGAATTTTATTGCGCTGTAAATTATGAAGCTGCAATTTTGCTAACCGGTTTAACGGTTATGCAGTAAGATTTGTAATTATAACTAAATACATAAATCAAGCAGTTGTTTCTCTTATATAAACTGTTGTCATCACTAACCAGGGATTAGTAATTATGGGTGTTAAAATTTTCATTATTATTTCTTTATTTTTATTCTGCAATTTCAATGCGTATTCATTAAGCAATTTTGACAAACCGGATACCATTAATACTTTACCAAAGAAACCGATTAGAGTTTATTATACTACTCGATTGACTACAGACAAACCAACTATAGATGGCGTATTAAATGACGAATGTTGGAAAACAGGTGAATGGGCGAGTGATTTTACACAATGGGTACCTAAGGAGGGGGCGAAACCTTCGCAAAAAACTGAGGTCAAGATATTATATGACGACAAAAATATTTATGTAGCTATTCGGGCGTATGATAATGAACCGGAAAAGATGATCCGCAAAGCTGGAAAACGAGATGAATTTGCGGGTGATCAAACAGGTATAACTTTCGATAGTTATCATGATCATCGCACCGGTTTTGAATTTGATCTTACTTCCGCGGGACAAAAAATTGATCTTGTATTAACTAATCCGTCAAATGCAGATTTTAATTGGAATGCAGTTTGGTATGGAAAAACCGGTATTGAAGATTCTGCCTGGACAGCTGAATTTGAAATTCCATTGAGTCAGCTTCGTTATAGCAGTGATAAGGAACAAGTTTGGGGAATGCATTGCTGGAGGTGGATCGACCGGCTTCAGGAAGAAAGCGATTGGGAAATTCAATCCTCTACCAGCCCCGGAATACTTTATCAATTTGGAGAATTACGAGGAATTATGAATTTACCCCAATCATCTCGAATTGAAATAATGCCCTATACGCTTGGAAAGTTAAATACATTTAAAAGCGATCCGCAAAATCCATATACCGATAAAGGAAGAAAATATTTTGGAAACATCGGACTTGATGCGAAAATTGGATTATCAAGCAATTTCACCGCTGATATTACAGTGAATCCGGATTTCGGACAGGTGGAATCCGATCCTTCCGTAATAAATCTTTCGGCATTTGAAACATTTTATGAGGAAAGACGACCATTTTTTCTGGAAGGAAGAAATATATTCAGCTACGATTTCGATAATTGCAGCGTTTTTTATAGCCGCAGAATCGGTCATACGCCAAGTTTTACACCTTCATTAAACAGTAATCAATACATGGATTTTCCTGATAATACAATAATTCTCAGCGCTGTAAAATTAAGCGGAAAAACAGCTAACGGACTTTCAATAGGCATTCTTGAAAGTTTAACTGCTAATGAAAATGCAAAAATAGATTCAGCCGGCATTGTTAAAAATACAAAAGTAGAACCATTGACAAATTACCTCCTGGCACGTGTGCAACAAGATTACGACAATGGGAATACAATACTTGGCGGAATTTTTACTTCTACAAATCGAATATTCAATGAACCTTATCTTGATTTTTTGAATCACAACGCTTTAACAGGAGGGCTTGATCTACTTTATCAATGGGCAGATAAAGAATATTTTGTTGACGCGAAAGTATTTGGAAGCACAATCAACGGAAGTCCTGAATCAATAAAAAATCTTCAAACTTCTTCCGCGCATTATTATCAACGACCTGATGCAAATTATTTACATTTTGACTCCTCTCTTACACAGCTTTCCGGCTACGGAGGGAGAATAAGAATAGGGAAAGGTAGCAAAGGTAATTTCCGATATTCCACTGGACTTCACTGGCGTTCTCCGGGACTAGACTTAAATGATATGGGATATATGCAAACAGCAGATGATGTAGAACAGGAAAACGCATTATCATATTTCATAATGCAGCCGGAATCAATTTTTAGAACTTACTCGATTGGACTAACACAATACAATGATTGGAATTTTGGCAAAGAGCATTTATACTCTGGCGCTATTCTGAATATTTATCTTGAATTCCTTAACAAGTGGGCAATTTCTAATTCTGTGAATTACCAATCACAAACTTTAGATACGCACATTTTAAGGGGAGGTTATTCAATGCTTGTTCCGGCAATATGGACAAATAATTTTTATTTAAGAACAGATCCTTCTGAAAAAATGTTTTTTGATCTCAATTATACTTTTTCGGAAGGTGTAAATAAATGGAGCAAATATTATTATATCCAACCCGAGTATAATATTATGCCTATTAATACTCTTAAATTATCGATAAGTGTTAATTATTCAAATAATCTTAACAATCTGCAATATGTTGATGCCAAATCAGTTGATGGTTCGGAAAGGTATATACTTGGAAAAATCACACAACAAACTTTAGGAATGACATTCAGAATTGACTACAACATAACAACGGAATTGTCAATTCAATATTATGCAAGCCCTTTTGCCTCTGTAGGAAAATACTCTGAGTTCAAATCTGTAACAAATCCAAGAGCTGCTGACTATGCTGATAGGTATACAAAGTTAAATCCTGCATTAAGAAATAACAATTATGATGTAACTGAAAACAATAATCCTCAGGCCCATTACCAGTTTGCCAATCCCGATTTTAATTTCTTTCAGTTCAGATCAAATTTAGTTTTAAGATGGGAATATCGCCCTGGATCACAACTTTATCTCGTATGGTCGCAGGATAGAACAAATTATATTATGCCCGGGGATAATTCTGTTTATGATGCAATGAGCAGTCTGAAAAATGTTTATCCAAATAATATTTTTCTTATCAAATTTAATTATTGGTTTACAATTTAAGATATATTCTAAAATATTTTTATTTAATTGAATAGGTCAATGTATTAATCCTAATATTTATTTGTTGATCATTTCCTTAAGTATTAAGTTTTGGAAGAATGTTTAAAAATTTTTAAGTAAATATGACGAGAGAACAAAAATGAATAAAAAAGTTAAGACTGTAATTTTAATTTGTTTTATAGTATTCACTTCATTGGAAATTGAGGCGCAATTGACCCCTCAAACGGCTGTTAAAGGTATGATGCGCGGAATCAATATCGGTAATACAATGGAACCGCCTGCAGAAGGAACATGGGGAAACGCTCCGGTTCAGGAATATGCTTTCGACGATTATAAAAATGCCGGATTCACTTCAATAAGGATACCGATAACTTGGAATGGTCATACAGCAACAAAAATGCCTTATGCAATTAATAAATCGTTTATTGATAGCATAGAACAGATTGTTGATTGGGGACTTAAGCGCAAGTTGTTGATTATCATTAATGCACACCATGAAAGTTGGATCAAGAACAGTTATACGGCAGACAATAAAGCAAGATTCGATAGTATATGGAGTCAGATTTCAGTAAGGTTTAAAGAGAAATCAGACAGTCTTTTATTTGAGATTATTAACGAGCCTTACCCCATATCGCAAACAAACAATAATGATTTAAATGCAAGGATTTTATCAATTATCCGCAAAACGAATCCGACCAGGATTGTAATATTTTCAGGTAATCAATATTCCAATTCCTCTGAATTACTCACCGCCAAGATTCCTGATGTAAATGATAAATACCTAATCGGATATTATCATTCATATGATCCTTATCCATTTGGCCTTTTGGGCCCCGGAACTTACGGTAGTGCTTCGGATATTAATACTACAAAAGCAAAATTCGATCAGGTTACAAATTGGTCGACAAAGAATAACATACCTGTTATTTTGGGCGAGTTTGGAGCGATGAAGAAATGTGATTATAATTCGCGAATGACATATTATGCTACTATTGCTGATCAGGCATTAAAACATGGCGTTGCATTTTTCGCATGGGATGATAACGGAGATTTTCCGATTTATTCACGCACTCCAGGAGTTTGGAACGAAATAAAAGATATTTTAATTTATACAGATGTAACATCCCCAAATCAATTCAAATCTATATTTATGGATACTACTAAAGTAAAACTAAACTGGAATAACAGAACTTCAGTCAACGATAGTATTATTGTGGATAGGGGAATCAATTCCGCAACCGGACTAACACAATTTGCAAGGCTAAGTCCGACCGCCTCGCAATTTATTGATTCAACAGTTTTAAGAGGAAGTGTTTACTATTACAGACTTAGGACAAAAAATTCGAATTCAAACATCTATTCATATCCAATTAGAACAGACACAGTCGGGAAAAAAGGAGTAGTAATAACTGAAGTTAAAGAAGCGCCAACATTAAAAAATTCATTTATGCTTTATCAGAATTATCCAAATCCATTCAATCCGACAACAACAATTAATTACTCAGTTTCCAAACAAAGTTTTGTCACAATAAAAGTTTATGATGTATTAGGGCGTGATGTTGCAACATTAGTAAATGAAAATAAACAAGTCGGAAATTATAGCATTCAATATAATGCGAACAAACTTTCTAGCGGAATTTATTTTTATGCAATGGAATCCGGATCATACACGCAAACAAAAAAAATATTATTGTTGAAGTGAAAGATTAATATAAAAAATCCACAATTTGTAGAAACAGATTAGATTATTGTACTGTTGAATAGTCATTAAAACCTCGACTATAGCAAATCAATGCTATTTTCGAGGTTTTTTAATACGTTCTAATTGGGAAACAAATAAACTAAAAAATTGTTAATAAAATCTTCTCTTTTTAAAAATATGATTATCTCTAATTCTGTCAGATTTAGATTATTTTCTTTCTTTTTTTATACATTTGTCTTACAGTTTTACAACTCTGCATTTCCCATCGTGGCACATTTGACATAATGTTATAAACGTCACAATTCTTATTTTGTAATCTAAAAAAAACAACAGGGTATTCACTTGTTATAGTGATTTTATTGATGAATCTGATATAAATCCATTATTACTTCGTTAAAACGGCTTGGCGAACGGATTTATAACGAGTTCGTGTTTAACCTTGGTATATAAACTAATTAATGTGGATATACGACTGTTGAAACTTGATTTAATCAGAATATTTCATTATTTACACGGGAAAGTCAACGGGTAAGTTGGTACAATATGGCACACTCAACTCAATCTGATATTGCAAGAAAACTGAATGTTACACGTATTACTGTTTCGAAAGCGTTAAGAGATCATCCGGATATCTCTAAAGAGATGAAGAAAAAAGTTAATGAATTGGCTGAAGAACTTGGTTATACACCAAATCTCATCGCAAAAAATTTAACATCACGCAAAATGTTTACCATCGGTATCGTTATTCCTGATTTAGAAAATAGTTTCTTCGCTTACGCAACGGATAGTATTATTGACACAGCAACTGAAAAAAAATATAATGTATTCGTTACAGTATCAAGAGAAAATCAACAGAATGAAATACTCAATTTAAAGAATTTGATTGGGATGAGAGTTGATGGACTTCTGGTTTGTGTATCTCAGCAGACAAATGATATCAGGATTTTCAACAGGATAAAAAACCTAAACATTCCACTTGTCTTCTTTGATCGGCAATTTGAAGGATTGAATTTTCGGAACATTGTGTTTGATGATAAGAACGGTGCAATCTCTGCACTGAATAAAATAATAGAAGAAGGTTATTCAAAAGTAGCTCACTTTGCCGGATACTTAAATGTAAGTATCGGGAAAGAGCGCTACGCGGGGTATAAATATGCCTTAGAAAAAAATGGCATTGAATTAAATCCTGATTGGATTATAGAGGGAGGATTTGAAGTTAAAGATGGTTATGAATCGTTTATGAGATTATATAAAAAAAATAATCTGCCGGAAATAATTTTTACGGTTAATGACCGGGTAGCATTAGGCGCATATCAGGCGGCTAGAGAAGTTGGAATAAATATACCGGAGGATATCGGTCTGGCAGCATATGGATTTAATGAAACAGCCCAGACATTTACACCTCCATTATCAATTATCAACCAGGATCCGCGCAAGATTGGAAGAGCTGCCGCCGAAATGCTGATAGAAGAGATAGATAATAATTGCACTGATAAAAAACATCAAATTATTATCGAAGAAGAATTTTTGTGGAATGGTTCTATCATTAGAAAATAGTTGATTCAAAATCCTTAAATAAAAATACAAATATATTTAACCGAGGAGCCATTGTATGAAAATAACTACTACAAGATTAATAATGTTGATAAATATGATATTGATATTATCCGGCATCAATTTTGGGCAAGCAACATTACAAGGAATAGTAACTGATTCATTGACACATGAACAATTATTCGGCGCTAGTGTTATTCTGGTTGGAACATCTCAAGGTGAAGCAACAAATATTAATGGGGAATATAAAATACCCAATATTGCTGCAGGCACATACAAGATAAAAATATCTTAGGTAGGTTATGAAACAAAGACCATCAGCTTTACGTTTTCCGGCAATAATACAACAGAAGTTTACATTGAATTATCAACTCGAAGGATAGAAGGTAAAACAATAACGGTAACTGCGCAAGCTCAAGGACAATTAGCAGCAATTAACGAACAGTTATCTTCCAACAAGATAGTTAATGTTGTCTCTGCTGATAAAATGAAAGAGTTGCCGGATGCAAATATTGCAGAGTCGATCGGAAGATTACCGGGTGTTTCTTTGGATAGAACTAATGGTGAAGCTGACAAAGTAATAATTAGAGGGCTATCAGCACAATTCAATAAAGTTACAATTGAAGGTGTTCCTATGGTCTCAACGAACGGAGGACGAGCCATGGGTTCCACAAGTTATGGTTCAAGCAGTTACTCCTCCGACAGAAGTATTGATCTGAGCATGCTGAGCGATGACCTTGTTAAAGGAGTAGAATTATCTAAATCATTGCGGGCTAATATGGATGCTGATGCTATTGGAGGAACAATTAATTTGACTTTAAAAGAAGCTCCCACAGGATTACATTATGATATTCAATCCAATGGGGGTTATAATGATTTAACGTCTTCATGGAAAAATTATAAAGTCTCGGGAAGTGTGAGTAATAGATTTTTAGACAATGCTATTGGATTGCGTCTTCAGTTAACTGCTGAGGACAAAGCACTTCCATCACAGCAGTTTAATGCCGGTTATGACAACGTATCGCCTGTTACATCTAAAGATCCTTTAACCGGTAATATTATTTTAAGTAATATCAGGAATACTAACTCAGCAAGATTGACAGTAGATGATTTAGACCGGAAGCGATATGGAGGCAGTATTATTTTGGATTATGAGTCTGATTTTATTGATGTTTTATTCCTGAACACATATAATCAAAAAAAAGATCATGATGAAAGATATGACAATTCAATAAATTTTCAAGCAACCGGCGATGGCTTGTTTACAAAACTATATTCTATTTCAGACATGAAAACAGAAGAAAGAACACATTCATTACAAAGTAAGTTAAAATTTTTGGGCACTGAACTTAATGCGTCAATATCTTATACAAAAGGGGACTATAATAATCCGGGAAATGATTTCCCATTCATTCAGATAAGTACTCCTAATCCTTATAAAGCCAATGCTTATGTATATGCCAATCCGTCTAATTTAATGGCAATTGCTGGTTCCGACAACCCTGCTAATTTTTACTTGGAGTCTCCGGAAAGGACGAATAATTCTCTTAACGATA
>Ga0182027_10003597_pt1 | contig 24430 bp, 22 predicted proteins | sample 712E1DmetaG_FD_121300 | JGI IMG/M metagenome (GOLD analysis project Ga0182027, IMG submission 121300) | Permafrost microbial communities from Stordalen Mire, Sweden - 712E1D metaG (Illumina Assembly) | ecosystem: Environmental > Terrestrial > Soil > Wetlands > Permafrost | place: Sweden... | reverse complement strand
TAGACGCTTATCAGTTCGAAGAAAAGGATGCCGATGACCTTGGGCCTGTGACCCGGAAAAACCTCAGCCTGGAAGAACTTGAAAAGATCTGGATGGCCAGGAACGAGGGTGTTTCTCTTTTTATCTCAGCTACCGGGAAACTTCATGTAGACACTCTCAAGGAAGCCATTTTTCAGCAGGTCAGGAAGATCGCGCGCCAGAGATGGCCGGAGAAGGTCCTGCATCCGCCAACTCTCATCCGCAGTAAATAAATATTCCATTTTTTAATTCTATATAATAAAAAGTTTGTATATTTACGCATTCAGGTGCCTAATTATTTGTTATAATAAAAATTCATATAATGGAAAAGAACATTTTTGACCCGGGAACGAAATTCAGGTTTCCCGAAAACGTGGAATACTCTACCGACGGTATAGTAAGCAAACGTGTTATCGACCGCCCTGTGGGAACGGTAACACTCTTTGCCTTTGACAAAGGCCAGAGGCTTAGCGCACACTCGGCGCCTTTTGACGCTATGGCACAGGTTATCGAAGGACAGGCTGAGATTGTGATCGACAATAATCCCCATCATCTTGATACGGGTGATACGATTGTAATGCCGGCAGGCATACCTCATGCCGTAAATGCAACTGAAAAGTTCAAGATGGTACTTACAATGATCAAAGGTTAATACAATTAGCGAACTGATCAGCGAAGGCCTGCACCAACCGACAGGATAATGCTGTTACTTTGCAAATACCTGATGTAAAGGGGAATGGACTTTTTATGGATAATACGGACTAATTGCCGCAGGTTATCCGTGATAAAAGCATCCAACAGTAAAACGAAACCTTTGTCCGAGGAAATTTTCATAAGGAGGCTTAAAGAAGGCGATCAGACTGCATATGGGGAACTGTTGCTGCAATACTCGGATAAAGCCTATAATACTGCCCTGGGCCTGCTTCAGAACAAGGAAGATGCGGAAGATATTACCCAGGAGGTCTTTGCTGAAGTATTTCAATCAATTTCAAAATTCAGGCAGCGATCAAAATTGTCAACATGGATCTACAGGATCTCGGTCACAAAATCCCTGGAACTTATCCGGAGCAGGAGAAGGAACAAACGCAACGGAATCATTCTAAACCTTTTCGGTAAGGAGCATCTGTTAAATGTGACTGCGGATGAGCCGTTCTGCCATCCCGGCATCAGCCTTGAAAACAAGGAAATGTCGGCTGTTCTCTTTAATGCCATCAGCAGACTACCCTTAAACCAGAGGACAGCTTTTACCCTGAATAAACTGGAAAACCTGAGTTATGCCGAACTGGCGGAGGTCATGAATCTTTCGGTCTCGTCGGTGGAGTCTTTGCTGTTCAGGGCGAAGCAGAAACTCAGGGAGTTGCTTGGCGAGTATTATGAAAAAAACATGAGATAAGCGCAGGTTTTTAACTTGTAAATCATCAAAAGTGTATGAAAGCAAAAGAAGAATGGGTTAACAAAGCGATGGGGAGCCTCGACGGGGCAGGACGGGCCGAGCTAAACCCGGGTATCAGGAAGAATATCCTGCATGGAATCCGGGAACCGGGACCTGGGAGCCGGGAGCCGGGAACCATTAAGGATTCTGTGTCTTACAGCCTGGCCTGGAAAATTGCTGCTGGCATACTTTTACTGATAAGCCTGAATGTTTTCACCATGGTATACTACAGCAAATCATCGGGAAACAGGCAAACTACCGCCAGATCCCTTGCCACTGAATATTTTTCATATATGGACCATTATAATCTCTGAGATATGAAAAACGCGAGACTATATAAGATCATTATCATCCTGCTGATAGCAATGAACGTGTTTACCCTTGTCTTCATGTGGTTCAACAGGTCCGGAAGGGAAAGGTCCGGTGAAAGGCAGGGAGAAGCCGCTTCATTCCTGGTGAAAGAACTGGGATTATCCGGCAGCCAACAGAAAGAGTACGCACAGATGCGGCAGGAACACAGGGAATTACTTAACAAACTGTCAGAGCAGGACAGGGTATTGCACACACATTTCTTCGATTTACTCCGGAAGGAAGTTCCCGATACTGCAACAGTTCACCTCTTTGCAAACCTGATCGCGTCCAACCGGAAACAAATGGAAATAGTCACCTACGATCATTTTGCAAGGATCAGTAAAATGCTTACCCCTGATCAGCAAAAGAAATTCAACCTGGTATTACAGGATGTTCTGCTTATGGTTTTGCCTCCGCCTCCATCGAATGTTCCTCTGCCGCCGCCGCCTCCTCCACCGCCACCTGCTCCGGCTCCAAAGAATTAATAATAAATAAATCCATCAAAACTCTGAAACCATGAAAACAGCATTCCGGTTAGCGGCCGTTACGGCTATATGTATGATCACATTTCACGGCCAGGACTTATTCAGCCAGACCCATCCCTATACCATAGTGGGAACAGCTGTTACCAAATGTTACGGGAACACAGGGGATATCTCTTGTCCCGCGAATCCTTCCGACCCGTTTTACGGGCAAAACCAGGGAGCAACGCCTTCATACCAGGATAACGGGAACGGAACTGTCACAGACCTGAACACCGGCCTGATGTGGATCAAAAGCCGGGGTTCCAAAACTACCTGGGACAGTACCTTCATCAAGGCAGCTCAATGCACCACTGGAGGGCATAACGACTGGAGAGTTCCCACTATCAAGGAACTGTATTCCCTGATCAATTTTAACGGGAAATCGGGTGTGACTGCAGCCCAGTGCATTCCTTATATTGACACGGATTATTTCGGATGGACCACCGGCGACACCGCTATAGGCGAAAGGGTTATCGATGCCCAGGACTGGTCGGCAAACAAGTATAAGGGGCTGACCATGCTGGGAGATTCTACCATTTTCGGGGTAAATTTTGTTGACGGCCGTATAAAAGGTTATCCCCAGTACCAGCCGGGGACCGGAAACACCATCAAATACAGGCTGTATATCAGGTTTGTCAGGGGCAATACAAATTACGGCATCAATAATTTTACCGACAACGGCAACGGTTCTGTAACTGATAATGCTACCGGGCTGATGTGGATGAAAGATGACAGCGGTAACGGAATGAACTGGCAGGATGCCCTGGCCTATGCACAAACAAAAAACATGGCAAATTATCTGGGACACAGTGACTGGAGGCTGCCTCATGCAAAGGAATTGCAAAGTATAGTGGACTATACACGTTGCAAGGATTATACGAATTCCCCTGCCATCGATCCGGTATTCAACTGCACCCCGATCAGTGATGAAGGTGGAAATATCAACTGGCCTTTCTATTGGACCAGCACCACTCATGCTGGATGTGCATGACGCCGGGGCCCAGCGCAGCGACCCCAAAAGCGGAAGCCCGACGGATTATTTCTTGGGCTATGACCAGCAGGGAAACCCGGTTTACGGCCGGGGCCCTCAGGGCGAGTGGTTTTGAATCTTGGTGATCTCCCTCCGGGGATTTTTGTAATGAATGTTTCTTTTGATAATTATTCGGAAATCCGGAAAATTATCAAATTATAGATTGCTGCCTTTGATGCCGGGACCATATAATTTTAAAAGATAAGCGCTGTCTTCTTCTTTGCCGGTATCGGTCCTAACGTTCAATTTTTCTGTAAAGCCCGTAAAGAAACGGGTTGCCCTGCCTTACACGGAATGACATCTTCCTGACCACAAAGTCCTGTTTTTTAGGGTTCCATATAAAACCCTGCACATTCAGTGAGTGATGCCTCCAGTCGATGTCGGCAAGCCTGCAGGAACAAAAAACACGATGGCATTCCCCGCGATTCAGTCCGTTTATGGTTGCTGTCTGAAACGAGAGTAGCTTTTCCTTCTGATAAATACCAAGCTGCAGCCAGGCTTCCGTGAACCCTTCTCCCGTCTCAACATCCGCGCAGAGATCTATAATATCGTTTTTATGTTTGCAGATGTCCCTGAGGGATCCTCTGAAAGTGGGGCTGAATTCAGTGCCGCTGTCCATGCTGTAAACGGGAGTTTTCGGATCCATGCCTGAAAACCGGATATTGCCCGGCCGGAAATTAACCCAACCGGATCTGTCAGAGGTAAGATCCAGATCCGAAGAAAAATAATATTCATTGAGGCATGGAATACTGTCCTTCGCAAACACGTAAAAATCTCCCTCGTTAAACCTTTTATGGATCAGCAGGTAAGGATATCTTGCTTGGATAACCTGATAATCTTCCCAGCCGGAATTCGATATGCAGCCGTAAACAAAATACTTCGCCCTGCAGGTATCTGCAATACCGCCGATAACGGGAGGTTCGAAAATATCATGAATGTAATCGGGATGAAACTCTTTAAAACCCGGTTTTCCCAAATAATAAACGGTGAAACGCCGGTGGGAATCAAGCAGGATAAAACAGTTTGAACGGCCGAGGGAATCCGAGGCATTTTTCGCTTCAGCTATGATCTCCCGGTAAGGCGATTTGTAAAACAGCCTGTAATGTTTCCTTTCGGATATCAGCGATGGAATGATCACCAGGGCAGAAAACGCGACGAGAATGCATTTTTGCCATCCTTTGCCTGCATCCCCGTAAAAGAACATCAGCAATAACAGGAAAGGAAAGGAAAAAATAAGGACTGAATACTGGAGTACGGGATTTATGTAGAAGGAGTATAGAAATCCAGCCAGGAGAGGTAAAAAAAACCATAAACAGCACACCAGAACCAGACGGTAGTTAATCTGTCTTCGTTTCACTCTCCAGACAAATGAAAGAACGGCCAGTAAGACTATAAGGGCAAATACAGACCATGAGAACTGGACGACATAGCTCAGGTAATCCAGAATAAAGTCGGGTCTTGGCTTGCTGAGCCATCCGCCTATTCCACCCTGCTTCAGCTGGCCGAAGAAGATCGGAAGATGCGGAATATAGAGCAGGAAGATTGCAAGCCAGGAAAGGATAAAGGAGAGGCGGCGGGGTTTTTCAATTATGAAAACCCCGGTAAGGCCTGCAATTCCGCAGAAAAGCAAGGAAAAATGGTGATTATATGCACAGAGTGCGGAAGCCAGAATATAACCTGCAAGGTTACGGTAGTATTGTTTACCGGGGGAGAGCATGAGATTGGTCCAGAAATGCACCATCAGCAATACCAGGACTAAACCGCTGGCATACGGCCTGGCTATCTGCCCGTACATCAAGGGGTATTGGAGGAATGAGAGAAACGACGCGGCAATCAGTCCTGTTGTGGCACTGAACCATTTTTTGCCGATGACAAAGATCAGGTAAACCGAGACCAGACTGAAAACTGTAAACGGAAGTTTTACAAGAGGTTCGGAAATACCGGTAAGCTTTACCCAGTAATAGAGGAAGACCTGGACTCCGGCCGGATGCGTGTCAACGACCACACCTTTTGCAATCAGGTCATGAAAACTTCCGAACTGGGTGCGGAATACGGCGCTGAATTCGTCGTGTGTGAACGGGATCTCCGAATAGTTGTAAAACCTGAGAACAGCGCCAATCACTATGATCAGGAAGATCAGTATTTGGTCAATATGGATATTTCTGGAAACTCTCATCCCGGAGCCAAACATACGAAATTCCGGCTTATCCGATGCGGCTGATCCTCTTCAGGGCCTCGTGGTCGGTAAGCCAGAGCTCTTTTTCATCAGACTGTATAATGCCCTCATGCTGGAATGCCCTTAAAATTTTGACTGCGCTGTCGCGCGACATGGCTGAGAGGTCGGCCAGGTCCTGCTTAGTCAGCAGCATGGGAAAATGATCCGACTCAAAGATCTCCTCGAAAAGATACAGAAGTGAATCGGCCATCCTCCCCGGCATTTGTTTTTGGGTCAGGTATATCAGCCGGTTATAAACATTAAGGGTATTACGGCTGAAATCTTTCATGAACTCCTCGGCGAAACTGCTGTTACGGCGGATGATCTCCTTGATAACATTCATCTCGATGAAGCAAACCGATGATTCCATCATCGCCATAACCGTATAATGGTGCATCTGGTCGAGGTATATGCCGGGACCGCCGATGAAATTAGTAGGCCTGACAATACGGAGAATGGCATTCCTGTTCTCGATACCTTCAAGATACAGCTTGGCCATCCCTGAGTTTACAGAGATCACATGGGTCATCTGTGTGCCCTGTTTACGGATGGTTTCGCCCGGCTTGAAAATCACATTCAGCCTGTTTTTCTCAACCATTTCGAGTTCCTCATGGGTTAAAAAACAGAATAGGGCCGATTTGCAGGAACAGTTAACACAGCTCCTCGTGGATCGTTCAAGATATTCTAACATAATGCGAAAGTAATAAATATTGATATATGTCAATCATTACCGGGTTTTTTAGCCTTGCTTTCAAGGGAAAGAATCCAAAATATTTCCTGCACATATCGTTCGGCAAAAGCAAGATGCAATTGAATGTACTTATAGCTTTGCATATGAATAAAATCCAACCTGGCTCATTCTGAAATTCAAGTGTCGGGGTGAACAGATAAAGATCAATCAGGCAATACTTTTAATATTCACAAAGCATCTATATGAAGGACAACAATTCCTCCAGAAGAAGGTTTCTTAAACTTGGCCTGGCAGCCGGCGCCACTGCCCTTATAGGGGGAGGCGGCAAAGTTTTATCAGCGGTATCAGACCATGGATCAGGCGACAAAGAAACAGGCGAAAAGGTCAAACTTCTTTCTCCCGATGGCACACTTGTTGAAGTTGACAAAGGCCATTGCCATTCCTGCCCTGCTACCGGCAAGGAAGCCCGCCAGGGTATTCCCAACAAGAAAATGGTCATGGTCATAGACCTGGCCCGTTGCCGGAATGCAAGAAAATGCCTGGAAGGCTGCCAGAGCATGCATCATCTTCCACCGAAAATCGAATGGATCAAGTTCTTCCTTCTGCGCGACAGCAAGGATACTTCCCCATACTGGTTCCCAAAACCCTGCTTCCAGTGTAATAATCCTCCCTGCGTTAAGGTTTGCCCGGTCGGAGCAACGTTTAAACGCACCGACGGCATTGTGCTTATCGACAATGACCGCTGCATCGGATGTAAGTTCTGTATGGCCGCCTGTCCTTACTCTTCCAGGGTGTTTAACTGGGGGTCCCCGGACCAGGAGCCACTTCCGGCAAGCAAGAAATACTCACCTGAAACAAGCTGGCCCCAGAAAGTAGGGACTGTCGGCAAATGTGATTTCTGCCCGGATATGGTGCGGCAGGGCAAACTGCCGTCGTGCGTCACTTCATGTCCCAACGGAGTATATTTCTATGGCGACAAGAATGAAGACACCGTCACCAATGGCACTGAAACCGTCAGGTTCAGCGAGCTTGTCCAGCAAAAAGCAGCCTACCGTTATATGGAAGAACTGGGAACCGAACCCAGCGTTTATTACCTGCCTCCGGTCAACCGCCTTTTCGACTATAAAGTCGGGTTCCAGGACCTGAAACCTGAGGAAATTGATTTGTACAAGAAAGAAGCCAACTTATCCGAATAATCTTATACAGGATGGAATATAACAGCAAAACATATAAAAACTATGAAGATTTCAAGCCTCAGCTTGAATCCATAGGCAGGTATGGCTATTTTTTCATCGCCGCCATGGTCATGATCATTGCCTGGGGTACTTATGCTTTATATACACAGTTATCCAAAGGCCAGGTCGTAACAGGGATGCGCGATTACGTGATCTGGGGCATTTATGACGCCAACTTCATTTTCTTTATCGGGATAAGTTATGCCGGCGCCCTGATCTCCGGGATCCTTCATCTCATGAGGGTTGAGTGGAGACACCCCATATTGCGGATGGCTGAAACCATCACCGTAGTTTCAACAATGATAGGGCCCTGCTACATTTTCCTGAGCATGGGACGGCTCGAAAGGGTATGGCATCTCCTGATCTACGGAAGGATTCAATCACCCATTGTGTGGGATGTCATTGCAATCTCAACCTACCTGATCGGCAGTTTTATTTTCCTTTACCTGGCCTGCGTACGTGACCTGGCTTTTATGAGGGATCATCCCGTCGGCATTGCAAAATGGCGTAACCGTATCTATAAATTCATGTCGGCCAACTATCAGGATACACCGAAACAGCGTGAACTTCTGAACCAGCTGATCGACCTGATCTCTATAGTGATCATCCCACTGGCTATCCTGGTGCACTCCGTTCTTGCATGGATCTTCGGGATGACGCTGAGACCGGGCTGGCATAGTACTATATTCGCCCCGTACTTCGTCCTGGCGGCAGTTTATTCCGGGACAGGGGTCCTGATCCTGGTCATGTTTGTGTTCCGTAAGATCTATCATCTCGAGGCCGTTATCACGAAGAATCATTTTACTTACCTGGGGATACTGCTTATGATCCTTGGAGCCCTCTATGGCTATTTTACATTCAGTGAATATCTGACTAACTGGTATGGCAGTGTGAAATGGGACATGGAAGTGCTTTACCGTCTTTTCGACACTTCAACCTACTGGTGGTGGTTTTTTTTCTCGGCTTTCATTGGTGTATTGCTGCCTGTATTCCTGATCGCAATGCCCCGCTTAAGGAATATCAATACTATCGTGTTCGCCGCATTGATCGCAGTCACAGCCCTCTGGGTCAAACGTTACCTCATCATCATTCCGACCCTTGAAACGCCACTGCTTCCATTGCACGACATGAGGCCTGAATTTGCAAGTTATTCGCCCAGCTGGGTGGAATGGTCACTCACGGCCATGGGAATCGCTATCTGGTTGCTCTTGTTCTTTCTCTTTTCGAAATTCCTGCCCATAGTGCCCGTGGTGAGGGTACCGGCATCCGAAGAAAGAGATTATTTTAAACTGAGGAAGCTCGCCAAAGAACGAATTTTACGCCGCCTGATCCGCAGGACAAGGAAGGATAAAAATGCGGCCGTGGGTATTCTCATTCTTATGATCCTTTCCACTTCCCTTGTCTGCCGGGCCCAGGATCCGGTAAGGTCGAGGCTGAAACTTGAATTCCTTAACAAATCGGGGACACGCATGCTTACTGCAAAACTTACAAGTAAAAAAGACGACCAGACCATCCCGCTTGAAGGTATGGAAGTGAGTTTCTTCGTGCAGGGTGCAAAGGACAAGGTCTCACTTGGAAAAGCCACAACCGATGAAGCAGGTAAAGTATCATTCACCCTGCCTGAAAAACCTGACGTTCCCCGGAACAAGGAGGGGAAGTACGGCTATTTCGCAACATATAAAGGAGGTAAGGAGTACCAGGGTTCGGAATCTTCTGCGGATATCATGGATGTATCTATGAAGATCACCTTTTCACAGAAAGACAGCTCCAAACTGATCGACCTGTATGCGGTTGAAATAAACCTGAAAGGCGATTCAGTCCCTGTTGAAGGTGCTACGGCCACATTCTACGTCCCGCGGACTTTTTCACTGTTGAAAATAGGCGAACAACCTGTTAAGAGCGGGCATGCCGAACTGGACTTCCCTGTTACCCTGCCGGGAGATTCCATAGGGGACCTGCCCATTATAGCCAAATTCGAAGATAATGATAAATACGGCAATGCCGAGGTAAGCGCAAGCATGGCCTGGGGCAAACCCCTTCCGCCCCTGATGATAATCAAACGCGGGCTTGGCGACACCAATGCACCTCTGTGGATGGTGTATACCCTTATCGTACTGCTCTCTCTGGTATGGTTCCATTTCACTTATGCTATCTTTACGATCTTCCGTATCAGGCATCTGGGAAACAAAGCTCTGAAAGAGGAACAGGCTCAAAATGCATCACATTGATCAAAATAAAATAATAACAAATCATTTAAAATCAGGAGGTACCTATGAAAATGAAGAATGTCAGCCGCTTATTGGCACTATTTGTCATGTTAACCGCTTTTTGTGTCGTGGGCTTTGCTCAGAAACCTGCAAAATGGGTTGCACCGGATAAATATAAAACCATGAAAAACCCCAATGCCGGGGATGTAAGCACAGGCAAAGACCTTTTCGCAAAACATTGCAAATCATGCCACGGCAAAGATGGGCTTGGAGACGGTCCTAAAGCTGCCACCCTTGGCACACCCTGTGGTGATTTTACCGCAAAAGGATTCCAGTCGCAGTCCGACGGGGAAATTTATTACAAAATAACTACAGGAAGGGATAAAATGCCTGCTTTCGGCAAAACCATAGCCGAAGATAACGAACGCTGGTCGCTCGTAAATTATCTCAGGAAATTAAAATAAACCGCCGGTCCGGCCGGGTTGCCGGGAACCTGAAAGAGACAGGATTATGCCACAAAATGAAAATGCGGAAGTTCAGGAATTCGCAAAAATTTCCGAACGGTTGGCCCGTCTGGAAGAACGGCTTTCTGCCATTGAAGACAAGGTCCTCTCCGGTTCCCGGCAGCAACAAGTATCAAACAGGATGGAGGATGCCGGTTTCTCAGGAGGGGAAACAGTAGCTGTTGACGAAATAACGATAGAATCGAACATTCTCGAATACGGTCTCTCCTGGATAGGTATCGTGGTCCTTCTGTTCGGGATCGGATTTCTCATGATGTTCATACAGAAGCAAACGAACAGCTACCTCTCCGGCCTGGCAGGTTATATTGCCGTTACCGTGGTTTATCTGCTCTCAAGGTATCTTAAAAATTCCCACGAGCACCTGTCGTTCATGCTCAATATCGGCACCCATCTTTTATTGTTTTATGTCACCATGCGCCTGTATTTTTTCAGCAGCCCGCCGGTCATCCCTTCCAAAGAAACTGTGGTTTTTTTGCTTCTGGCAGCAACCGGCTTTCAGATCTACGGGTCCATCCGGCTGAATTCAGAGCTTGTCGCTGCAATTGCCGTTTTTTTAATCCTGGTGACATCCTCTTTCTGTGACTTCACCCACGAATCACTGCCCCTCCTGACAATCGCATCAGCCGTTTCTCTCTGGCTGTTTTACCGTTACGGATGGTGGCGGCAGATGATCTTTGCGATCATAACCGTCTATATTTCCCATATTCTCTGGCTGATGGGGAATCCGGTGATGGGGCATCCCGTCAGCGGCCTGTCGGCACCCCAGTTCAACCTGGTATACCTGTTCTCATACGGGGTATTGTTTTCTATGGCCCCCCTCGTGAAACAGAATGAACGGTTCAAGGCTAACGTCTATAGTTCATCCATCATGGTTAACGGGATCTTTTTCTTTATAGTGCTGATGCTGGAAGTATTGTTGTTTTATATGAAAAGCTACAGCGGGATCTTTGCCGGTGTCTTTATCGCCTGCCTCGCGTATTCCATTTTCCTGAAGTTCAGGACCGAAAGGGTCTTTGATTCAGCATTCTATGCGATTTTCAGTTTCCTTGCCCTGAGTGCCGCCGTATATGGATATACAGGTTTGCCCGGTGCCTATTTTTTCCTTTCACTGCAAAGCGTCCTCGTTGTATCATGGGCATTATGGTTCCGCAGCCAGTTCATCGTGGTGGTCAATACCATTTTATTTACAGGGATGCTCCTGGTATATATGATCTCAGGGACCTATCTCAATTCGGTGAACTTCACTTTCGCTGTTTCAGCTTTTCTGACTGCAAGGCTCATCAACTGGCAGAAAACGCGCCTTGAACTTAACACCGGGATGTTCAGGACAATTTACCTGGTATGCCTTTTTTTCACCTTCGCTTTTGCCTTATTCAAAGCCGTTCCTTCTCAGTATGTTACTCCTGCCTGGACAGGGGCAGCCATACTGTATTTTATCCTCAGTCTCGTGCTTAAAAACAGGAAGTACCGCTGGATGGCAATCTCCATGCTCCTTGTCACAGCGGTTTACCTGTTTGTTGTGGACCTGGGGCATATGGAAGTGGGCTACCGCGTGATCGCTTTTCTTTTCCTCGCTGCAGTTCTTTTCGGAACTTCATTGTACTTCACGAAATTCCTGAGGAAAAAGAAAACACAGGCATCAGAATAACACATTCTTTTCGCTGAGTTCCATCCAGCGTTCCGTTTTGCTGTCGATCCCCGAAATGACCTCCGAAAACCGCTGTGATTTTTCCATTAAATCCTGCTGGCTGAGGGTCCCCGAGCCCAATGCACTTTCAAGTTCCTGTTTTTCCTCTTCAAGTTTCCTGATATCATTTTCCAGGGTTTCAAACTCAACTTTTTCCTTAAAGCTAAGTCCTGGTTTCTTTGGTTTGATGACTGCGGATGACAGAGCGGCTTCCTTTGAAGCACTGGACCTGGCAAGGGCTGCCTGTCGCTTCCTCAGATCAGTATTTTCCCTGTACTGGCTGTAGTTACCGGGAAAATCCCTGATCACGGCATTGCCTTCGAACACGAACAGGTGATCGACGATCTTATCAAGGAAAAACCGGTCATGCGTCACTACCAGTACGCATCCCTGGAAAGATGCCAGGTAATCCTCGAGTATGTTAAGTGTGAGTATATCCAGGTCGTTGGTGGGTTCGTCAAGGATGAGAAAGTTTGGGTTCTGCATCAGTACGGTGACCAGGTAAAGCCTTCTTTTTTCACCCCCGCTGAGCTTATATACGAACTGCTGGTGCATGGGATAGGGGAACATAAAATAATTCAGGAAATGGGCTGCCGACACTTTATCGCCATTGCTGAGCTGGACAACATCGGCAATGGATTTCACTGCGTCTATCATTCTTGTCTTCTCATCAAATACTATCCCTTCCTGCCTGTAATGTCCGAATTTAATGGTCCCCCCTGTTTCAACAGTACCTTTCCGGGGACGGATCCCTGATGTGACGATGTCGAGAAAGGTCGATTTACCCGAACCGTTCTTCCCGATGATGCCGATCTTTTCACGGCGCTTGAAAATATACCCGAAATGGTCAAGAATAGGCAGCTCGCCCCAGGCAAAGCTCACATCATGCATTTCAAGGATCTTTTTTCCCATGCGTTCCCCTTCCATGCCCAAAGTCATGGGACGCTCCCAGGGTTTGTTTGCCGCTTTTTCCTTCAGCTCATAAAAAGAATCAATACGGGCCTTTGATTTGGTGGTGCGGGCTTTGGGCATGCGCCTCATCCATTCCGCCTCGGTCCTCAGGATATTCCTTGCCTTTTCGGTTTCGGCAGTCTCGTTTTCCTTACGCTCCTGCGATTTCTCAAGGAAATATTCGTAATTGCCCTTATGCCTGTAAAGCCTGCCATTTTCCATCTCCAGTATTTCATCACAGACCCTGTTCAGGAAATACCGGTCGTGAGTGACCATCAGCAAGGTGACCTGGTTGCGTGTAAGATATTCCTCCAGCCATTCTATCATATCGATGTCGAGATGGTTGGTCGGCTCATCGAGTATAAGGAAATCAGGTTCTGTGATCAGGGTTTTGGCCAGGGCCAGGCGCTTTTTCTGCCCGCCCGACAAGGCCGAAACGGGCTGGTGAAGATTGGTCAGGCTGAGACGTGTAAGGATCTGCTTGATCCTGTTCTCGTAATCCCAGCCGTTGATGGCATCCATGCGCTCCATCGCTTTGGAAAGCAGGTTCTTCTGAGGCGATTCGAGCGCCTCTTCGTAATCATGAATGGTTTTTAGTATATCATTCGAAGTTGCATATACCTCGTCAAACACCGTCAGCCCTTCATTCAGTTCGGGTTCCTGCTTCAGGTAAGCCATACTGGCCTGGTTGAAGAGAGTGACAGTTCCTCCGTCGGAAGGCTCGATCCCGTTAATGATGCTGAGAAGTGAGGTTTTACCCGCACCATTGCCTGCAATTAAAGCAACTTTCTGGTACTGGTTGATCGAGAAACTGATATTCTCAAACAGCACTTTCTCACCGAAATGTCGTGTCAGGTTTTCAACTTGCAGGAGTGTGGGCATCGTGTTGGCTGTTTAAGCGAGGTGCAAAGGTAAGGGAATCCTGATATCCGGTATGGATGTCAGACATCTGACATCCTACATCTGACATCCCACATCACCCCCGGCGGTCAGGTATAAGTTCTTATATACGTTATACTGCAGCCTGAGCCTTACTATTGCGCAATAATAGCCGAATTGCTGGATGAAACGTAACCCGGTAAAATCAACATACTGATCGATATAATTCCGGGAACTCAGTCCGCCCACTCCGAAAATATGCTGCGTCGGGGGTCCATTATCTTCCCATATCGCACCACCGGCAAAGAGACCGGGTTCCAGAACGAATTTTCGTGATAATGAGATGAAATGATCATAATCGAATCCGGCTTTCAGGTTCAGCATATTCCGGAAAGTATATTGAAAAAACAGGCTGCCTTTGTAGTTGGTAAAATTGATCTGGTTCACTTTGTCGGCTTGTTTGTAATCACCGAAATTGAAGGAATAAAAATCGGAACACAGGCCCAGGGCGGCTTTGCCACCAAACCCAAGCAAGTAAACAACACGAAGGCGCGGATTTATGCCGATATTGAGATCTGCGAAGATCTTGGAATTCCTGCCGTCTTTTTGCTCGAATTCGTAGAATACATGTTCAAAGTATCCTGAACCATATAATTTGCGTATGTTATTCTGGAGATCGGTGACCGCCATCTTGGTATTCTTTGTATGCCTGAACAGGCTGGAGAAATAGTAATCGTTCAATTTTTTGTTTCCCCTGATGATGATGCTGTCGACCTGAAGAGAATCCAGGGGGCGGGTCTGATATTTTTTCAAGGGTTTAAATTCAATGGCGTTCAGGGAATCGGCAAGTGCTTTGATCTCTTTGAAATGTGCACGCGCAACCCTTTCGCCATATGCCATGATGGAATCATACTGTTCAAAGTCCAGCATGCCGTAATCCACCTTAAACCTCACTTTCAGGTCGGTCAGACTGTCACCGGTCCTGTTTGCCTGGATGCGTGAGAAAGATGTTATCTGGTCGGCAATGGCCGTTATCGAGTTAAGCTCATCCCGTTTGTACAGGTCCGCCTGCACATCCCCGCCCACGATAATCGTGGCGCCCATCTCCTTGACTTCCTTCACAGGGTAGTTATTTACCACTCCGCCATCCACAAGATATAATCCCATATAACCGGTGGGTGAGAAATAGCCAGGGATCGACATGCTTGCCCTGATCGCCATGGGAAGATATCCTTTATCCAGAACAACACCTTCACCGGTCTCAAGATTAGTGCCTATACAAAGAAAAGGCGTTTGCAGCTTTCTGAAATCAGAGATTGTATACCCCGGAGAAAAATACCGGTTCAGGAGAAGATTGATCTCCTGCCCCTGGTACATGGAAGAACCCAGTCCCAGTTTTTTATTTTTGATGGGCAGCCTGATGATCGTTTTTTCGCCGTATTCTTTTTCCTCGTAAGCGACATACCGGCGGTCAACATTGTCTTTCAGAAGGTTTGTCCAGTCCTGTTTGCGGATCTATTTTACCTGCGGAAGACCATCTGAAAAGTATCATGGCTGGATGCTTTGAAGTATTTCATTCAGGAGTTGATTCTCCATCGAGCCAGAGAAGGAACAGCTTGTATCCCAGCGAAAGTATCACGGATCCTACAAAAAGCCCGATAATTCCAAAGCAGATGAACCCTCCGATAGATCCGAGAAATACGACTACAAGCGGAGCCGGAGCTTTTCGTCCCAGCATTATAGGTTTAAGAACGTTATCTATCAGGAGGATAGGTATACACCACACAGCGAGCAGGATGAAGGTGAGAGTGCCGGCTTTAAAGAAAACATAGATCAGAACGGGTATCATCACCGGAACAGGCCCGAGCTGTATGATACAAAGGAAAAAAGCGATAAATGCCCAGAGGCCTGCGCCGGGGACCCCTGCCACCATGAACCCCAGGCCGGCCATCACTGCCTGGATAAATGCGACCCCCAGGATCCCGCGGATCACGTTTCTCACGGTAATGATGGCATTGTCGACGGTTTGCCGCCCTGTATTACCCATCAGCCTTTCAGCTAATTTATAGGACACCGGCCCTGCCTTATCTGAATAGATAAGCAAAACACCGGAAATGATTATGGAAACGAGGAAAAAAACTACGCTCAGCCCGGCTCCTGTGAGAGATCTCAGTAACCATTTAAGCCCTTCGAGGAGCTGATCGGAATGCTTCGCCGCAAGACCGGTCAGATTGGTATTGGCATCCTGCCATATCTGAAACAAAGGGGGGCCTATCAATGGCCAGGTCTGCACCGAAGCCGAAGGAGGCGGGATGATGCTCTGCTTTGCCTCTATCATTGATTTTATCCATATTACAGCCTCCACCAGGGATTTGCCCAGTATTGCAATAGGAGTGATTATGATGAGCAACAGAACCAGGGTCACCAGTATTGCCGCCAGGTTATGCCTGCCGCCCAGTACCTTGCCAAGTCCGGAATATGAGGGATGGACTGAAACAGCTATGATCACCCCCCATAGAGTGATGAGGATAAATGGTTTCAGAATAAAAAAACATAACAGGATCAGTCCCAGTACCAATCCTAATTTTATTGTTACCTCCAGGGATCTTGATACGGTCTCCTGAAGATCATCATGATTTTGATTTTGGGTCATTCTCTGCTGTAATTTGATCAGACGTCATTGTATTCAACAAATATATGATATTTCCCCGGGAAAGCTGTACAATCACAGCCCAGGAAGTTGCCAGGAAGATTGGTGCTGAAAGGATGAAGGAATATCTTACTAAATTGCAATACGGGATGGAAAAAATTACGGATGGTTTGTCGGGTATGTTGAAACCGGCTCAAATGTTTACTATATTGCTACACTCGTTATACCAAAAAACCAGAAACAGCCAGGTGATTTTACTATGGCCAGAAAAACGGTCAGCATGGAAATTCTAAGGCTTTTGCCGATAATCCTTTAATACAGCGGATCCGCTCATATGAGTCTCAAAATGAATGAAGACAGGAACTTCAAATCTGAATTGATTTTTTCCTTTTCCCGCAGCAGCGGGCCCGGAGGACAAAATGTAAATAAGGTCAGCACGAAAGTAGAACTGCGTTTTCATGTGATGGATTCTTCTTTACTTTCCGGGGACGAAAAAGACCGTTTGATGGAAAAGCTGGGCTCCAGGATCAATGGTGAAGGAGAACTGATCCTTGTCTCCCAGAGTGAAAGGTCGCAACTGAAAAACAAGGAAGCTGTAATTGAGAAATTCTATGCATTGCTGGCCAAAGCGCTTAAACCCCGGAAAAAGAGAAAACCAACAAAGCCATCCGCGGCAGCCAGGGAAAAAAGGCTGGAAAGTAAACGGCTCATATCAAAAAAGAAGGAACAGAGAACGAAGCCTAACCCCTGAAGAACTTTTTATTCGGGCTCTTTTTCTCATTCAGAAAATCCACCTTCACCCCGGCATCGCCGAAGCGCGCGTTCTTCAGAGATTTCATCAGCTGACCGGTCTCTGAACCCGGAACTTCAAAGATCACGGCTTTTTTTGTCAGTTCAATTTTCCCTAGCCTGATCTTTTTACCGTGGGTGTTCCTGTTTATCAGTTCCATCAGCTCGGCTGCATACATACCGTCCTGCCTGCCTTTGTTGATGATGAGCCTTACAAAACCGGCATCACCGCCCTGGTTTCTTTCCTTCCAGTCGGGCTTCCCCTCATCATTGCCGCGGCCTCTGTCATTCCAATCCTTCTTGCCGGATCTTTCGTTCCGGTTTCCCTTGAAATTGTCTTCAGGGACATTCAGGTCCTGGGCGTTTTTGTAATAATCGAGAAAACGGTTGAATTCAAGGGCTACAAAGCGTTTGATGATCTCTTCCTTGTCAAGCCAGTCCAGTTTACGGTAGATCTGGGGCAGGTACGTATCAATCTCTTCATTGTCGATATCGACCTTTTCCATTTTATCAACCATGCTGAAAAGCTGTTTTTCACAGATCTGGCGGCCCGTCGGGACAGTTGAAGAGGTAAAGGTCTTATTGATCTTCTTTTCGATTTTTTTGATCTGGTATTTTTCTTTCAGGTTCAGCAGAATGATGGATGTGCCAAATCGTCCGGCCCTGCCGGTCCTGCCGCTCCTGTGGGTATATGAATCCAGGTCTTCCGGGAGATTGTAGTTGATGATATGGGTGAGATTTTCCACGTCGAGTCCGCGGGCAGCCACATCTGTTGCGACCAGCAGCCTGATATGGCCGATCCTGAATTTGTTCATCACGGTGTCTCTCTGGATCTGCGACAGGTCCCCGTGAAGTGACTCGGCATTGTACCCGTCCTGGATCAGCTTATCGGCTATTTCCTGGGTCTCCTTACGTGTCCGGCAAAAAACGATGCCATAGACCGAAGGATAAAAATCCACGATACGTTTTAATGCAGGGTACTTGTCTTTCGCGTGGACCGTGTAATACACATGCTTGATATTTTCCGCGCCTGAATTCTTTGTGCCTATCGTCACTTCAAACGGATCCTTCATGTATTTCCGCGCTATTGCAGCTACTTCGGAAGGCATCGTTGCTGAAAACAAAAGCGCCCTGCGCTGGGGAGGAACAGTTTCAAGGATGTCGTGCAGGTCTTCGCTGAACCCCATGTTCAGCATTTCATCGGCCTCGTCAAGGACCACAGTTTTTATCTGGTGTAATTTGATCGCCTTACGGCGGATGAGGTCAAGCAGCCTTCCCGGCGTGGCCACAACGATCTGGATCCCTTTTTTCAGGGCTTTCATCTGCACGTCTATACTGCTTCCGCCGAATACCGGGAGGGTCGTCAGGTCATCATTAAATTTTGCGAAGTCGTTCAGGTCATCGGCGATCTGCATACAAAGTTCACGGGTGGGACACAGGATCAGAACCTGGGGATTGATGACTTCAGGATCGATCATCTGGATCAGCGGAAGTCCGTATGCGGCTGTCTTTCCTGTCCCTGTCTGGGCAAGGACGATCATATCCTGGTTTTCGTTCAGGACAAGCGGGATGACTTTTTCCTGGACAGGCATTGCGGTTTCAAAGCCAAGTTCCTGAACCGCCCGGACGTATTGCCCGGAGATGCCTAATTCTTCAAATGTAAACATGATAAATACAATTTATGTGCCAACGGATTTTCCGGTCCTTGGTGTGAATCTCTTAAGGGGGGAAAAATAGTATGACCGGGAACACGGATTAATAAGAGCACAAAGGTATAAAAAAAATTGATATTGATAAACAAGGCATTAAGGTCCTTTGTATGAAAAATAATCGTAATTTTGAGCATCATTCCATATCCAAAACTGTTGCTTTATGAAACGAATTATTTTTCTTTTCTGCCTGATGAATTTATTGGTTTTTTCATTGTATTCCCAGGATATCACTCAATGGAGGGGGCCTAACCGGGATGGTATTTACCCCGAAACCGGCTTGCTGAAATCATGGCCCGAAACCGGCCCGGCCCTGCTCTGGCATAATGATGAGATAGGCGAAGGACACTCGTCGGCAGCTGTGACCAACGACAGGGTTTATATCAACGGGGAGGTCAACGGGATAGGATATCTTTATTCCTTTGACCTGGACGGCAAGCTGCTTTGGAAGATACCGTATGGCGAGGAATGGACCGAAAGCTGGCCCGGAGTCCGCAGCACACCGCTGATCAGCGACGGGAAAATTTACCTGATGAGCGGGTTAGGCAAGCTGGTTTGCCGCAAAGCCGATAACGGCGATCTCATCTGGACCATTGACATCCTGAAAGAATATAATGCGCCTAATATAAAGTGGGGGATCACCGAAAACCTGCTGATCTCAGGCAATAAGCTGTTTTGCACAGCCGGAGGTCCCGAGGCCAATGTAGTTGCACTTGACCGTAATACCGGCAAACTCATCTGGAAATGCAAGGCTAAAGGTGAAAGCAGCGCATACTGTTCGCCGGCCATTTTCATGCATAACAACCGCAGGATACTGGTCACCCATACTGCAAATTCGATCATAGGCATTGATGCCGGGACCGGGAAATTTCTCTGGAGCGTTGACCAGCCCAATACTTATTCGGTCCATGCCAATACCCCGGTGTATTCCGACGGCTCAGTATATTGCATGTCGGGATACGGCCGTGGCGGGGTCATGCTCAAACTCAGCCCCGACGGAAGCAGCGTGACGGAAACCTGGAGAAGCCTTTCGGTCAGCAACCGTATCGGTGGTTTCGTGGTCGTGAAAGGCAGGATCTACGGATCGGACGATTCCGGCAAAGCATGGTATTGCACCGACTGGAAAACCGGGACCGATCTGTACTCCGAAAAAATCACCGGTAAGGGAAATATCATTTTTTCCGATGGCTTGTTTTACCTTTACGGAGATAACGGAGAGATCGTTCTTGCCCAGCCCACTTCATCCGGGTTCAGCAAGATCAGTGCTTTCAAGGTTCCTTTCGGAACAGCCCAGCACTGGGCACACCTTGTCATTAAAAACAGCCACCTCTATGTAAGGCATGGAAATTCACTGATGGTATATAATATAACCAAGGCTCAGTGAAACTAAAGTTTCAAAAAAATGTCTTTATGAATAAGCATCAACTTACACACTATATGTTATGCTGGAGCAACTGCTAAATGCAGAGGCTATCATACTGAAAAGAAGGATCAGTATTAAAAGCATGGCTCCGATACCAATGACCAGGCCGGCCTTCCCAAATCCGGTTCCTTTATATTTATCTATATGATGACGGATCCTTCTAAGGCTTATAATTCCCAATATGATCCCGATAACTGCCAATGGAATTCCAAATGCAGGAATCAATCCAAGCAGAAAAGGGATAAACGCCAACAGTGAAGATATCAATGCAATAATTCCCAGCGGTTCCATTTTCCTTGTATCCGGGAGAACCTTTTCAACGTTTGACATCTGGACGGTTAACACCGTATCTTTCTCGGCCGGCTTGTATTTCAGGGTGTCGGCTGACTGGTATAAGATCTTTCCGACGGCCATCCAGCCATCTTTAAATTTAATTATCCTTTTGCCCAAAGTCTGTAAAGGTTTCTCCTGCCCTGCTTTTTTATTTCCGACTGTGTCTGTGTTATCAATATGCTTTTGATTAACAGTTCCGATCAGTTTATCATCTGTGATCATCCTGTTTTCATTCACCGCCAAGATGACTGGTATGCCTGAATTTGAAGCAAGCAATTCACCCGATCCATATGCTGATCCCGGGCTGATCCTGTTAATCCCGTATCCGGGAAGGCTTTGCATCTCACTTTTTACCGGAACCGGGGAGGAATTCTGATCCCTGGCATATCCAGCTGAATTTTTTTGAGTTTTAACTTTAGGGTATCGTAATTGTTCATGGCGGTAATGCCTGGCATAAATTACCCTGCCATTCCTTGAATGTCTTGTTGTAACTGAGAACTGCGATTTCTGGCAGGCCTGGCTTACCAGCAGCAGCACTATCATGAGTATTGCGCATCTTTTCATAAAGCCCTGTTTTGATGACAGACTGGAAATTACACCGGGTAAAAGTAGGTCCGCGTGAGCCTCAAGGGAAATTGAAAAACACAATGAAGTTCCATTGAGTATTGAAAAATACAAATTTGAACTCAGTATCCCTTGTTATCCCGGGGCTGTTTGCAGGATCTGCTTTTTTCATTAAAGAGGGGGCAGGAATTTTGCGATTTTTGCAAAAAATCATCTTCCTGTTATTGATAATTGCGATAATTATGATTGATGAAAATTTTCTTTTAGAAGTTTAACGATATTCTTATAAAAATTTTCCGACTTTGCAGCCTGAACCGGTTCAAAACAACAGTAAAACAGAATTTTCCATGGTACAAACGATTTTAGGCTCTATGCGGCAAGTGATGTGGACTTAGTTGGAACTGTTGAAACGGTCAAAAATCTTAACAATAATAATAACCAAAAAGCGACTAACGAAAATAAAACAAATACCAATTCAGATAATAAAGCAAATGGAAATCCTGTTAAAGAGGGTTCTGGTTATCAGATTAAACAAGCCCAGGTTCCTTTTGCACCACAGTCCAATGAGAAGTCAAATGAAGATTGGCGGGGGCATAAATAACCATCTGTTTGCAATTAACTATTGATTTTAACTGTGAAATGGATAGAATAGAATTTAATAAATGTCCATATTTTAAAATGTTTTTTCTTCAATTTGGAGATATACTCGCCATTGAGACAGGGTTATTAATATGTTTTAGGTTTATTGATCTTTTTTCTTTTTATATTTTTCAATTAGCAATTATTCCTGTCTTTCTTTTTTTGTTATTTGCGAAATACACGAAATCCGTAACAAAAATTTTATTAGATATTAAGAAAAGACAGCTATGCTTACGTGTAAATTATTTTTTAATTTACAACAAATCTTATGATATACCATTTATACAGCTAAATATTAAAATAAGAAATAAATGGCTTTTAAGATATTATTATGAAATAATTGAAATAAAAATGAACAATAAAACTATAGTTGTGATACCATATAAATTATCCATCTGGAATGAAACTGAATTTAATAAAATGAAGGACATTATTGAAGAATTAACAAAGAAAGATCTAATTAATGCTCCCAATAATTAACAATAACCTATCATAAATAGAAACCTTAAGAGTGAGGAAACGGAAAAACTATAAAGAATCGTAGTATATCTCCGATTCCCAGAAACCAACGGCTGCTTCTTTAGCCGGTTCATTCATTTTACATCATCATTGAGGCCTGGCTGTAAAGCAGGCTCGTTCAGGTTGAATTTGCCATTGATCATGATTTAAAATTTTCGACATTCCGTTACTGGATCGCGAAACGACGCAGGGACAAAGAAACTCCATCGGCCTACATCTGTAGAAACTCCATTTATCCCAAAGATCAAATTGAGGCAGTTTTCTTTTGATTTCTGTCATTCATAAACTCAATGGGGCTCATGGAATGCCAAATCAGATAAGGTTATATAGCTTCGTCAAGTATAATTTTAAAAGTTCTTTTATCATTTGCAGGTACTTACGACTCAATTTTTCAGCCTCTTTTGAATATCTTTGCCAGTACTTTTGTAAAACTAAAACAATCCAGATCATTTATGAAATCAGTTTCGTTGCTCTGTTGCTTCCTCGGCTTGCCGTATGCTCTTTTTTCCCAATCCCCCACCCAGTGGAGGGGCCCCGACCGGAGCGGTGTTTATAACGAAACCGGCCTTCTCAGAGAATGGCCGGCCGGGGGCCCGGTATTGCTGTGGTCGGCCGAAGGCATTGGAAAGGGTTTCTCGTCGGCAGTCAGCGATGGTCATGCCGTCTATGTTACCGGGATGAAGGATTCGACCGATATTCTTACTGCCCTGTCGCTGGACGGAAAGGTCCTCTGGCAAACCCCTTTCGGGCCTTCTTTTTCAGGTTCATTCCCCGACACCAGAACCACTCCCACGGTCGACGGGGATTTCATATACCTGGTAAGCGGGGGCGGAACTGTTGCCTGTGTTGACAAAACCGGCGGGAAGATCAAATGGTCGGTCAAAGGACTGGAAAAATTTTCGGGAAAATACGGGCAGTGGGGTGTTTGCGAATCACCCCTGGTTGCCGGGAACAAGGTAATTTACACCCCTGCAGGGCCTGAAACAACCATGGTGGCCCTGGATAAGAACACAGGTGAAACCGTCTGGCAGTCGGCCTCGCTCAACGATACCGGGTCTTATGTTTCTCCAAGGCTTATCCATTACGGGAATAAAGACATCATCGTTACCATCATCAACAAATTCCTGATGGGGGTTGACCTTGCTGACGGGAACATCTTATGGACCTTCGATTATGGAGACTATATGCCCGAAAAGGGGTTGAAAATATGGCCCGGAGGTCCCAAAACAAATGCCATAACTCCCCTCTTTGACCAGGGCTGCCTGTATATCACCGAAGGTTATGACCATGTGGGCGTGATGTTTAAACTCTCCGGCGATGCCACGGGCATCACAAAAATATGGATCGACACGGTCATGGATTGCCATCACGGAGGTGTAGTCCTGCTAAACGGGTATATCTACGGCTCGAACTGGATCAATAACAGCCTGGGCAACTGGTGCTGCCTCGACTGGAAGACCGGTAAACTGATGTGGGAGGAAAAATGGTTCACCAAGGGCCCCATCATCTCGGCCGACGGAATGCTTTACTGCCAGGAAGAAAAAACTGGCAATGTGGGCCTGGTAAAACCCGATCCGCAGAAATTCACCTTGATAAGCAGTTTTAAAGCGCCTTTGGGGAAAGGACCTTACTGGGCGCATCCTTCGATCAGCAGCGGCATACTGTACATCAGGCATGGCGATGTTCTGATGGCCTACGATATCAGGAAAAAATAAAGTGAAAAAGATCTCCGGATATATCCTTTCCTTCCTTTTAATACTCGGACTTGGCTTAATGGCATTCTGGTTTTTCCATGATCCTGCATCTTCTTTTAAGCTTTCCGAACCTGGCATGGACAATAGGAAGAAAGGCGGGCTTGCATCAACCGAGAAAGTCAACATAGGCGAAAGCTTTACTTTCTTTAAAACCTGCAATGGAATGCCTGGCTCGGACTGGCCTCGTTTCAGGGGAGAGAATTTCGACAATATCAATACTGAAAATATACGGCTGATATCGAAATTCGGAAGTTCCGGCCCGCGTATTCTCTGGAAGGTCAGCCTGGGCGAGGGACATGCGGCTCC
>Ga0182027_10003595_pt1 | contig 24441 bp, 15 predicted proteins | sample 712E1DmetaG_FD_121300 | JGI IMG/M metagenome (GOLD analysis project Ga0182027, IMG submission 121300) | Permafrost microbial communities from Stordalen Mire, Sweden - 712E1D metaG (Illumina Assembly) | ecosystem: Environmental > Terrestrial > Soil > Wetlands > Permafrost | place: Sweden... | reverse complement strand
GGCCAGTGACAATAGCGGCGGTTCGGGTGTTGCCCTCGTCACTTTCCTGGTGGATGGCGCGGCCGTGGGAAGCGACAGCGCTTCACCCTACTCGATGACTTGGAACAGCCTGACAGTGACGAACGGCACGCATGGAATCCAGGCACGGGCACAGGACGCGGCGGGTAATCAAGCCACTTCCAGCAGCGTTACGGTGACCGTGCAGAACGCCGCGCTGACGCCTGCCAGCGGTTTGGTCGGTTACTGGAAGTTTGACAATGCATCGGGAACGACGGCCACAGACAATTCGGGAAATGGAAATAATGGGGCGCTGGTTGGGGATGCGACCTGGGGGATCGGGTACCTGAACGGGGGCCTGTCTCTTGATGGCCAGAGTGGGTACGTGCGGGTGCCCAGCACGCCCAATTTGGAGCAGGTCAGCAACGCGGTCACAATTTGTGCCTGGATAAATTTTGGAACCAATATTACCTATACCGCTGGCGACATGCAGGATGTGGTTAGAAAGGTAATCAGTGAATCAACCAACCTGCCTCCGTACTCGGCGTACGACCTGGTGATTCAGAGCTTCGGCAACAGAATCTTAGAAGTCAGGATGGGAGTCACCCGGGCCTCCGACTTGACGAGGGGGACATCAGGCTGGAGTAAAGCGCACACCTACGGCTACTGGTACCATTTGGCGGGTGTTTATGACGGCTCAACGGTGCAGATTTACGTGAACGGAGTGCTGGAATCCAGCACTTCCTTCTCGGGAACCCTGTTGCAGACAAGCCAACCATTGTGTATCGGCCGATACGGCACTGTGGGCGAAGCGATGAACGGCATCGTGGACGACCTTCACCTTTACAATCGCGCCCTGTCGGCGACTGAAATCGAAACCCTGTTTAATGCGAATCGTCCGTCGGCGCCTTTCCCGCCGGCAGTTCAGAATTGAACTCAGCTGTGCCCGGATTGCCGGACGCATGCTGGCAATATATAAAAGTTCCAAAATCCGGCGAAGCAGAACCTCCGCCCCCCCGCCTTTCGGGTTATCATGGTTCAAATCCATAACGTCCGGCAAATAGCCGAGTGGCGATTGTGCCTCGGTTGCGGCGCGTGTGCATACATCTGTCCGGAACACCGGGTCCGGCTGGTGGATTTCTTTGAAGAAGGCATCCGGCCTGTCGTTGAATTGGATCACTGTGCGTCGTGCACTGAATGCCTCAAGGTCTGTCCGGCTTTCGAAAACGACCACGCCGAAATCAACCACCGATCCGGAGTCATTCCCGAGTTGACGCCGTATTACGGGCCAGTCCTGGAAATCTGGGAGGGGCACGCGACCGACCCTGAAATCCGCTTCACCGGTGCTTCCGGCGGGATCATCACCGCGCTGGCGCTCTATTGCTTGGAAAAGGAAGCGATGCACGGGGTGTTGCATGTTGGAATGGATCCGCTGAACGTGATGCGCAACCGGACCAGCATGAGCCGCACACGTTCGGAGCTCCTGTCAAACGCCGGCTCGCGTTATGCGCCGGCTTCAGCCTGCGACAGCCTGCGTCAGATCGAGTCGGCGCCAGCCCGGTGTGTATTTATTGGCCAGCCAACCGAGGTCACTGCGCTCCGCAAGGCGGAACGATTGCGGCCGGCATTGAGCGAAAAAGTGGGGCTGACGATTTCCTTTTTCTGTGCCGGCTCACCGGCGACCCGGGGGACATTTGAATTGTTGAAGAAAATGGGGGTCAAACCGTATGAACTTCAGGACCTAAGATATCGTGGCCGGGGTTGGCCGGGCATTTTTTCGGCGACATTGAAGGGACAATCGGCGCCAGCCGCTCAGATGAGCTATCAGGAATCTTGGGGAATCATTCAGGCATACCGGCCGTTTTCCACCCACCTTTGCCCGGATGGGACGGGGGAAGATGCGGACATTGCATGTGGAGATCCTTGGTACCGGGAAATCGGCGAAGGAGAATCAGGCTCATCACTCGTCCTGGTGAGAACTGAAACCGGGCGGAAGCTGTTGCGTCGGGCGATGGAGGCCGGCTACGTCGCGCTTGCGCCGGCGGAAGCCTGGAAGCTGATAAACTCGCAAAAAAACCTGACAGCCAAACGTGGTGCGATTGGTGGACGGATGCTGATGATGAAGATGCTGGGGCTTCCGGCTCCGCGACTGCGGGGTTTCTCGCTGTTTAAGAGCTGGTTGAAGTTGGGCTGGGGCGAGAAGCTGCGTTCCACCCTTGGCACAGTTCGCCGTATTGTCACGCGCCGTTACCACCGTCCGCTTCGCCTCACGGCACCGGAGAATGAAAGCGGGCGACCTCCCTGTAAAGTGGAAGGCGTTCCTGAAGCATCGTGAAACGGAAGAAAGTTGTGGTTGCACCCGGGTCGGAATTCCAGGCTCGGCGTCGCTTGTTCAGCCTGCTGGGCGAATTGTATCCGGTTGACTTTGAGGTGTGGCAACCAAGCGGATCGCCGTCTTTTGACGGGGCGATTTTATGGGAGGGTTGCCTTGAGGAAAGGGACATCACCTCCGCCCGGAATGTTGATCTTCTGGTCGTGGCCCGGCCCGAGGGACGGGGTGTTCTTGTGCAAAAGCCCACGGTCAAATTCGGGCTGACAACTTTGCTGGACAACTGCTTCCGTGGCCAGACAATGGTCGAGGAATGCATCGAAGCATGCCCGGTGCTGCCGTTGCGTGACAACGACGAGATTGTCTGCTGGATTGATTCGTTGCCGTACTGGCTGGTCCGGCGGATCGGTGGTGCGACAGCCTCCATCGTTGCGTTGGGACCGGAAGAATTGCCGGAGCCGCAAACCGTGTACGACCATTTCAACCGGCGACGCTGGCTTCGGCTGCTCCCGTTTTTCCATTTTTTGAAGCGGCTCGCCGGCAGCGATGCCTGGGAACCACCACCCTTGCGGGCGTGCCTCATGTTTGACGATCCGAACCTTCACTGGCCGACCTACGGCTTTATCGACTTCCGGAAAATGGCCCGGCACGCCCGGGAGTTCAACTACCATGTGTCATTTGCGATGGTGCCGCTGGATGCCTGGTTCGTAAATTCGCGGGTTGGCGCGCTGTTCAAGGAGAATCAGGGGAACCTTTCCCTGTGTATGCACGGCAACAACCACGCTCAGGCGGAACTGGGGTCACCGTTGGACGCGTGCGCTTTCACCAAATTATTCGCGCAAGGGTTGAAGCGGATTGACCGGTTTGAAAAACGGTCCGGTGTTTCAGTCGCTCGCGTGATGGTCCCGCCCTATGGCGCCCTGCGGGAGAACGCAGCAGACCCGATGTTGAACCTCGGATACGAAGCCGTGTGCGTCTCGCGGGCGTCACTCACCGGTTGGAACAAGAAAAAGGCGTGGCCCGGGTCATTCGGGCATGCCGCGGCGGAGTTTATCGGCAACGGCCTGCCGGTGATACCACGCCAGGTTATGGCTCCGGGGCACGAGGGAAGTTACCGGCTGGCGGCCTTTCTGAACCAGCCCATCATTCCTCATGGACATCACCAGGACTGTTCGAATGGCCTTGATTTGTTGAGCAACGTCGCTAGCAACATTAACGGCCTGGGCAAGGTGGTCTGGTCGGACATGACCTCGCTCAGCCGTTCGAATTATCTGACCCGGCGGATGCAGGGTACGCTGGCTGTGAAAATGCTGGCTCGCCGGATCACGCTCCCGATGGATGAGGGTGTGAAAGAGATTATCGTCGAGCGGCCATGGATTTCCGATGGGGGAAAGGACGAATTGCTGGTCTGCCGGGAAGGGGAGCGGACCTGCTATTCCGGCACATTCGGACGGCAAAGTGCCGCATTACCTTTGCCTTGCCAAAGCGTTGTCGAATTGATTTCTTCTCCGAGCGAAGCGGTGAATTATCGTGACATCGGGTCGCCGCAGTTTCAGGTGTGGCCAACCGCACGCCGGATTTTTTGCGAGGCAAAGGACCGCCTCGCGCCACTTGCGTCAGGCATTCGCCGCAAAGCGGCTGTCCAGCCCCAGAAAACGTCCGTGGCGACATTCGGCACGGCAAAGCAATGCCCGAAATGAATTCAACGAACAACGAAGGAAGGAAAGCTCGCTTGTGGGGACCGGTTTTGTTCAGGTGGTACGGTTCCACCCGAAGTGATTTCATCCGCGGCAAGATCCGGTCTCTGGTCCTCAAACTGGAAGGCGATGAATATTATTCTCTGACGATCCGACAAATATTTTCAAAGTATCATCACCGCGAAGTGGGTTTATACAGCGCCGGAGCCAGCCTGCTGCTTGAGGCGTTTCCATCAAGGCCGCCGGGGGTGACCATCGGACGCTATACTTCGCTAACTCCGTCGATGAGGGCGTTCAACGCCGACCACCCGACCGATTGGAAATCAACGCATGCCTTTTTCTACAACCCGGCCCTGGGTTTTGTGAAGCAGGACCTGCTGGAGCGTACCAGGCTGACCATCGGCAACGATGTTTGGATTGGGCACAACGCCATTCTGCTCCCCTCCGTCTCAATGATTGGCGATGGCGCGGTCATTGCTGCCGGCTCGGTCGTTTTCCAAAACGTGCCGCCTTACGCCGTGGTGGGCGGTTGTCCGGCCCGGTTGATCCGCTACCGGTTTTCCCGCGAAGCCATTGAAAAACTCCAGGCCTCAAAGTGGTGGGAGAAATCCATCGACGAATTGAAATCCGAATTTGCCGACTTTCAGAAACCCTGGGAAAAAGCAGTCGCCAAAGCTGTACTTTACGAGGGCGCCCGGCCCGGTGGGGTGCCGGGTTTGGAGGCAGCTGGGACAGGTTTAAAACCATGAACGGGGCAAGAGCCTTGCAGGAAGAAATTGACCGGTTGATCTCCGCCCACGAAGGCGCCAAGGCGAGATTGCGGCTGGCTGATTTGTGGCGGACGGAGCCGGGTCCGGCCCTGGCAGGTTTTGTCGCATCACGCTTCGAGCGTCTGGGCCGCGGCCCGGTTCATTGCGCGTGCAAACTCGCGGTTCTCCGCTCTTTTACCGTCGAACCTGTCGTAATCGTCCTTCGTGCCGCAGCCCAGATAAGCGGCATCGAAGTCAGCCCGCAGGTTGGTGGTTTCAATACCTATGCCCAGGAGGTGTTGGACGGCAACAGCCGTCTTTACCGCTTCATGCCGGATATCGTCATTCTGGCTGTACAAACCCGTGATATCGCTCCCGACCTTTGGGACAATGCCGGTCATCTTTCTCCGCAAGAAATCGAGGCGGCGGTGAACCGCGTCACGAACGGCTACCGGGATTGGCTGGAGGCTTTTCGCGGCCAAAGTCAAGCGCATCTGATAATTCACAACTTGGAGATGCCGATGTTGCCCGGCCAGGGAATCCTGGATGATCAGAGAACGGACGGCCAGACCCATGCCATCCGGGAGATTAATTACAAGCTGCAGCAAATGGTCCGGGCCCATCTGGGTGTTTACGTCCTGGACTACGACGCACTGGTTGCCCGGTTTGGCCGCACCCATTGGCACGACGAGCGAAAATGGTTGGCGATGCGCATGCCAATCGCCGCGAACTGTCTGGTCCACCTGGCCAACGAATGGCTGCGTTTCCTGCACCCGCTCACGGGAAGATTGTGCAAGGCGCTGGTCGTTGACCTGGACAACACGTTGTGGGGAGGCGTCGTTGGCGAAGCGGGAGTGCAAGGCATCGTCAGCAGCCCGGAATATCCCGGCGCGGCCTATCAAGCCGTTCAGCGCGTGCTGGTGGACTTGCATCGCCGGGGAATCCTGTTGGCCATTTGCAGCAAGAACAACGCGGCTGACGCGATGGAAGCCCTGCAAACCCATCCCGGCCTGCTCGTGCGGCCCGAACATTTTGCCGCCCTGCGGATCAACTGGAATGAAAAGAGCCGGAACCTGCGCGAAATCGCCCAGGAACTGAATATCGGCATTGATGCCATCGCCTTTCTAGATGACAACCCGGTTGAACGCCAGCAGGTGCGGCTGGAATTGCCGGAAGTGTTCGTGATCGAACCTCCAGGCGACCCGATGGATTATGCGCGCGCTTTGCGCGAGGCTCCGGTGTTTGAGCGGCTCACGCTGTCCGAGGAAGACCGGGACCGCGGGCAACTTTATGTGGCGCAGCGCCAGCGGTCCGAGCTGCAGCAAAGCCGCCGGTCGCTGGAGGAGTTTTATCGCTCGTTGGAGCAGGAGGTCGAACTGGCCCCGGCTGGACCGGATGCCATTCCGCGGGTCAGCCAGTTGACGCAAAAGACGAACCAATTTAACGTGACGACGCGCCGGTACAGCGAGCAGCAGATTGCGGAGATGATCCGCCAGCCGGGCGTGCAGATTTTCACGGCGCGCGTCCGCGATCGGTTTGGCGACAACGGGCTGGTGGGGCTGGCAATTATCCGCACTTTGGACAACGTCTGTGAAATTGATACTTTTCTGCTGAGCTGCCGGGTCATCGGGCGCGCGGTGGAGACGGTGATGCTGTCTCATTTGGTCGACCAGGCGAAGAGCCGCGGCCTGAAGCGCGTTCAGGGCTGGTTTGTGCCGACCCAAAAGAATGCCCCGGCAAAAGATTTTTATGCGGCGCACGGTTTTTCGGAACAGGAGCACGACGGAAGCGGAAGCATCCGCTGGTCTTTGGAAACCGAAGCGTCCCGGGTGGCTGCGCCGCAATGGACGAAAGTGACCATCCGGGAAAATGGGCACTAACCCGCCGAAATCCAATTGAAAATATGGGTACGACCTCCGACTCGCTAGAATTGCGCGTAAGACAAATCGTCGCCAACACGTTGAATCTGCCGCTGGACCGCGTCCCAGCGGATGCGCACATGGGTTCACTGGCCGAATGGGAATCCATGGCGCACCTGATGCTGGTGCTGAGTCTGGAACAGGAATTTGGGCAGCAATTCTCGCCCGAGGAAGTCGAGAGTATGAAAGGCATCCCGGAAATTGTCGCCCGTCTCACAGCGTCAAGCCATTCCCCCGTCGATGCCAGGATGGATTGATCACCGGTTGATCACGGATGGCCGAAGATCCAATCAGTCGCTTCAAATGAAAAGGAATTTCGAACACAAAACTTTGCCTGAACAGTCCCGCCGGTTATGAACATCATCCGAAAAACGTTTGATAGAATATTTGTCAAAAAGCAGTTTGGTTTCCTGCGGGATTGCAAGCGTCTGGCGCGTTACGAAATCGGCGAGTGGACGCATGGCCATTATGGCTTGCAGGTCCTGTCGCCTGAAGGCGGCACGCTGCGGATTGGCCGGTTTTGTTCCATTGCCCGCGGGGTGACGATCATCCTGGGAGGCGAACACCGGAAGGACTGGGTTTCCACGTATGCCTTTCCGGTACTGGTGCCGGGAGCTGAAGATCACACGGATTATTCGCTGACAAAGGGCGACGTGACCATCGGCAACGATGTTTGGATCGGCATCAACTCCATCATCTTGTCCGGAGTCACGCTGGGCGATGGAATGATCGTGGGCGCCGGCAGCGTGGTCAGAAGGAGTTTCCCGCCCTACAGTATTGTTGCCGGAAATCCCGCCAGCCTGGCCGGTTACCGATTTCCCCGTGAAATCATTGATGAGTTGACGAAGCTTCGCTGGTGGGATTGGCCGATAAAAGACATTCGAGCTGCATTTCCACTGTTGCTTTCCGACAAAGTCAAGCAATTCGTGGATCAGTATCGGGCCAGACCTTCGCTCAACATTGAGACGGCCGGCCGAGGGGCGATGGATTTATCCGCGGGACAAGCACCGTCCAGCGATCTGACAGGAACCGGATTGTGAGTCCGGAAACAAACCAATAAACATAGAGGTGACACATTATGGATCTAAAAGAAAATATCCGCCAATATATAGCGAAAAACATGTTGTTCAGCGAAAACGGTTTTCCGCACAGTGACGACGCTTCATTCCTGGAGGAAGGCATTATTGATTCGGTCGGATTCATGGAATTGGTCGCTTATGTTCAGCAGACTTTTGGCATCGAAGTCGGCCCGGAAGATCTCGTTCCCGACAACTTCGATTCGGTGAACAAACTCGCCCGGTATGTGACGTCCAAAAAGAGCTGATGTCGCACCATCTGAAAATCTGGCGCAGTTCCGCCGTGCTCAGCCTGAATGAGGTGGTCGGCTTCGGATGCTCGTTTGTCCGCAACTACATCTTGGCGCGGGTGCTGGCCAAGGAGGATTTCGGCATCGCGGCGATGTTGACGGTGACCTTCCTGTTCCTCGAAACGACCAGCAAGATGGCGTTTGGTCCGCAGATCACCAGTTCAAAAAACGGCAACGATCCGCAGTTCGTGGACACCGAACACACGGTTCAGCTGGTGTTGGGACTGGTCAGTGCGCTCGGTTTCCTTGCCTTGGCCGGGCCGCTGGCGGCCTTGCTCGGGGTTTCCCAGCTTGCCTGGGGGCTGCAATTGCTGGCGCTGGTCCCGGCTTGCATGGCTTTCGGCAATCTCGGAGCGTTCACTTACACGCGAGAAATGCATTTCGAGCGTGTCGTTTGCCTGGAAGCAGTGCCGCAGATTTTGATCACTCTGGCCGCCTGGCCCGTCGCTGTCTGGTTTCACGATTTCCGCGCTTTCATCTGGCTGCAGATCGGCAAAGCGGCATTGTCGACCCTGGTTTCCTATGCGGTGGGAGGCAGACGCTATGGCCTGGCTTTCAGAAAAGATTATTGTCGAAAGATCTTAAAATTCAGCTGGCCGCTGGTGATTTCTGGTTTGATCATGCTTTGCAGCAATCAGGGTGACCGGTTGGTGATGATTCGTGGATACAGCCTTGCGGATCTCGGAAGCTACGCCGTCGCCTGGTCGCTCGCTGCCACTCCCAGTTTCGCCTTGTTAAAAATCATCGGCAGCATCGCGTTGCCGCTGTTGTCGCGAGTGGCGGATCAACAGGAAGTGCTGAAATTCCGCTACGCGCTGGTCGCGCAACTGTTTTGCCTTTGCGGTGCAATGTTCGCCGTCGCCATGGCGGTGGGCGGCGAGGAAATCATTACGTTGATGTTCGGCAGCAAGTACGCGGGTGTCGGAACGGTGGCGGCCTGGCTGGCTTGCGCGCACGCCGTGCGACTGGCCCGCGGCGCTCCGACGGGCGTGGCTTGGGCCCGCGGCGAGAGCCGGAGTCAGATGCTTGGAAACATTGTCCGGCTGGTTGGCCTGATACTGGTGGTCCCGGTGGTGGTGTTGAAAGCACCCCTATACTGGGTGGCGGTGGCAGGGCTGGTCGGTGAACTGTTGGCGTTGTTTTCCGCGGTGGCCGCCGTTCGCTGGATTCACGGAATGGAAATATGGCTTTGTTTCCGTCCCATTACCGTCGGCGGCGCCTGCATCGGTCTGGCGGCGGCTACGACTCATTGGCTGTTGCCTGAGCGCAGCCTGGCATTTACAGCGGTGCTGCTGGTGCTGGCGCCGGGACTTACGATGTTTGTTTTCAGCAGAATCTTTCCGGAGATCGGCAGGGAATTCGGCAAAATTTGGACCGTGGTTGCGATGCGGGTGATTCGCCCGACCGTCCCGAGTCCGGATTGATTTTTGTTGATGAAACAGGATCCAAACCTCATCGAACGGTTACAGGCGCAAATGAACGTGGCGGAGACAATCCTTTCGCGAGGCAATGACGCAGCCATTGCGATCATGCATCGGAACGAGGCGACAACCTATGGCGAATTGCGCGAACAGGTCGTCCGGCTCGCCGGCAGTTTGCTGACCCGCGGGCATGTTAAAGGCGATCGGATCGGTCTTTGGTCGGAGAACAGCAGGTTCTTTGTTGTTGCCTACCTGGGAACCATCCGTGCTGGCCTGGTGGCAGTCCCGTTCCAAAACGATCTTACTCAGGAGACCTTCCTGAAAATCGTCCGGGATGCCGCCATCAAAGAGGTCTTCGTTACAAAACGATTCTTTCATCGTCTGCGACCGTGGGCGGAAAACGCCGGAGTGATACTGTTGCCGGAACCGGATATGTCGAAGCTGTCCGGCAGCGCGGCGGTTCGATTGCCGGGAATGGATCCACGCCGGGATCTGGCGGCGCTGATGTTCACCTCAGGTTCAACGGGAGCGCCCAAAGGGGTCATGGTCAGTCACCGGAATATCGAGTGCAACGCACGGGACATCATCGCTTACATGGGTCTGACGCCGGAGGATAAGGTAATGGTGGTATTGCCGTTCCACTATTGTTTTGGGGTTTCATTGTTGCACAGCCATCTGATGGCGGGAGGAACGGTGGTGCTGAACAACGAATTCAAACTGTATCCGGAAACCGTGCTGCAGGAGATGCAGCAAAGAGCTTGCACCGGTCTAGCCGGCGTCCCGTCCACCTACCAGATATTGCTGCGAAAGTCGCGGTTCCAAAAGTTGAAGTTTCCCGCCCTGCGTTGGTTGCAACAGGCCGGCGGAAAGCTGCCCAATCCCTACATCTCCGAAATCCTCGGCTCGTTCCCACAGGTCCGGTACTTCCTTATGTACGGCCAGACTGAAGCGACCGCGCGGTTAAGTTATCTCCCTCCCGAACGACTGACCGACAAGCTCGGGTCCATTGGCAAAGGACTGCCGTCCACCCGGCTTGAAGTGCTGAAGTCCGATAAAACACCGGTGACTTCTGGGTCCAATGAGACCGGTGAAATCGTGGCCAGCGGGGACAACATTACTGTGGGTTACTGGGACGATCCTGAAGAAACGGCCAAATATTTCAAAGACGGCAAACTGTACACCGGCGATATTGCGCGAGTGGATTCGGAAGGCTTCATCTTTATCGTGGAGAGAGAGCGGGACCTGATCAAATGCGGCGGCAACCGTGTCAGTGCCAAAGAGGTGGAGGATGTTATTGCTGAATTGCCGGAGATCGTCGAGGTGGCGGTTTTGGGAATGCCACATGAACTTTTGGGCGAGGCAATCAAAGCCTTTGTGGTGGTGACGCAAGATGCCGGAATTGTGCCGGATACCATTAAGGCGCACTGCCGAAAGCGTCTGCCCTCCTTCAAGGTGCCGGAGGAAATATTATTTCTCCCAACCATGCCGCACAATGGTTCGGGCAAGGTTTTGAAGCCAAAGCTCAGGGAACTGATCGCGAATCGCGCAAGGTGACATTTGAGAAATGAACCGGAAAAAACCGTTTATCGCCATTGCGATCTTGTTGTTCCTGGGTGTTGCCGCTTTGCAATTGTCGATGAGCGAAGAAGGGAAAGTTTTTTTTGACATGAGCACAAATGCCAATCAAACGAAGCCGTCGGATCTGTCAGCGTATTCGAAAGCAGCGCCGAAACAGCCGCTTCATCTCCTGTTCATTCACCATTCATGCGGCGGGCAGCTTCTTGCTTCTTTTGGGGTTGAGCGGGGAACCAACTGTATTGATCTGACGCACCCCAATGGCGGCGGACTGCGGGCGCGACTGGAACAAAATTCCTACCTCGTGCATGAGGCTTCCTACGGGAGCCGGATTGGTGAAAACACGGATATTTTTGACTGGTTGCCCAAGTTCCGCGATCACATGGAGGCAATCCTGTCCTGCGATTCCCAGGACGCCCGGTACACCAACAGTTGCCATAACCATATCGTGGTTTTCAAGTCATGCTTTCCCAACAACGATTTTAAATCCGAAGGCACCCCCCCGGGAAACGCAGCGGGGCCGGATTTGACGGTCTGGAATGCCCGGGCGGCCTACACGGCGCTGCGGGATGAATTTCGAAAGCACCCGGAGGTGCTGTTCGTTTGTGTTACGGCGCCGCCGCTGGCACCCAAAGCGCCGTCGCAACCCTTGTGGAAACTGCTCGCCAAAAAAGCGCTGGGCCGGAGTGACAGCCTGGCCGGGAGCGCCAGGCTCGCCCGCGAATTCAACAACTGGCTCAAAGGACAGGATGGCTGGTTGAACGACGGCAAACTGACCAATGTGGTTGTGTTTGACTACTACGATATTCTTACCGATCATGGTGCGTCAGATTTGTCCCGGTATCCCACCAGCGGGGGATATGACAGTCACCCCAGCCGTGAGGGTAACGAGAAGGCCACCGAAGCGTTTGTGCCCTTCCTTAACCGGGCTGTGAGGCGAGCGGGATTGAGTCAGTAAATGTTTGGCGGCAACGCCAAAATCCAAAGGAGCCGTACTTGACAAAAGAGAGCTGAACATGACTACCAAACCTTTTTCTACAGATTCGTTGAAACTCGATTATGCCCAGGAAGCCGACAAGATCGCGGCGGCGATGCGCGAGCATGTCTTGCGGCGCTTCCGGAAAAAGGGGGTCGTGGTGGCTCTTTCCGGCGGCATTGACAGCAGCACCGTGGTCGCGCTCTCAGTCCGGGCGCTGGGCCCGGAACGAGTGCTGGGCCTGCTGATGCCGGAGCGGGATTCCGCTTCGGAAACCCTGCCCCTGAGCCAGCAGCTTGCCCGACACTTGGGAATCGAAACGGTTTACGAGGACATTACGGGCATCCTGGAATCCGTCGGCTGTTATCGGCGGCGGGACGAAGCCATCAAACTCGTCGTGCCGCAGTATGGAACGGGCTGGAAATCAAAAATCGTGCTGCCGAACGTTCTGGACGAGGACCAACTCCGCCTGTTCTCGATCATTGTGCAATCGCCGGACGGACAGCGGCAGGAAGCGCGTTTGACGATGGAAGCGTATTTCGGGATTGTGGCGGCCACGAATTTCAAACAGCGCACCCGCAAGATGCTGGAATATTATCACGCTGACCGCTTGAACTTTGCCGTCACCGGCACGCCCAACCGGCTGGAATACGACCAGGGATTCTTCGTCAAGCTGGGCGATGGCGCGGCGGACATCAAACCCATCGCCCACCTTTACAAGACGCAAGTGTACCGGATGGCCGAATTCCTCGGCCTGCCCCGGGAAATCTGCAGCCGGCAACCGACGACCGACACCTATTCGCTGCCCCAAACCCAGGAGGAATTTTACTTTTCGGTGCCTTACGACAAGATGGACCTGATTTTGTGCGGGAAAAATCAAGGTGTCGGTCCGGCCGAAGTGGGCCGGGCCACCAGCCTGAAGACCGAACAGGTGGAGCGGGTTTTCCGGGACATCGAAGCCAAGCGCCGCGTGGCTCATTACCTGCACGCCGCTCCCGTGCTGATCGAAACACCGTAGTGGAATCCTGACCGTTATTAATCGGCGGACGGGTTTTCACCGACAGCAGACCACTTCATACCAGGCCAATATTTTTTTATGTGCGGCATTGCGGGCATGTTCAACGTGAGCAGCGGCCGGCCGGCGGGCGAAAAGGACCTTCGCCAGATGCTGGCCATGATTCGCCACCGCGGCCCGGATGAATTCGGCATTTATCTCGATGGGCCGGCCGGCCTGGGCAACGCACGCCTGAGCATTATTGATTTGAGTTCCGGCCAGCAGCCCATCTCGAATGAAGACGGCACCCTGTGGATTGTTTTCAACGGCGAGATTTTCAACTACGTTGAATTACGGCCGGAATTGGAATCCCGCGGTCATCGGTTTGCCACTCATTCGGACACCGAGGTCCTGTTACATGCTTATGAGGAATTTGGGCCACAATGCCTCGAACGCCTGAACGGGCAGTTTGCTTTCGCGATCTGGAGCACCCGGGATCAAACGTTGTTCATGGCGCGCGACCGCCTGGGCGTCCGCCCCCTGTTCTACACGCTCCATCAGGGCGACCTCATCTTCGGCTCCGAAATCAAGGCCATCCTGGCGGACCGCCGCGTCCGGGCGGAGATCGACCCCGCGGTGCTGGACCAGGTTTTCACCTTTTGGGGGCCCCTGTCGCCCCGGACCATCTTTCGCGACATCTTTCAAGTTCCTCCCGGCCATTACCTGCTGGCCCGGGATGGCACAATTGCCGTCAAAAGCTACTGGCAGATCAGTTTTGCGCCGGCGGCTTCCGAACGCCCTCAAAAGAGCTTCGAAGAGTATTTGGAAGAATTCTCCGGGCTACTGGTGGACGCCGTCAAGATGCGCCTGCGGGCGGATGTTCCGGTGGGAGCCTATTTGAGCGGAGGACTTGATTCTTCGACCATCGCCTCGATCATCCGCAATTTCACCAGCAACCGTTTGGATACGTTTTCCATCGCGTTCACCGACGTCAATTTTGACGAGAGCGCCTTCCAGCGCCGGATGGCCGGCTTTTTGGGCACAAAACATCAAGTGGTCCAAGCCACCCATGCGGACATCGGCCGGGTTTTCCCCGATGTTGTCTGGCACACGGAAGTCCCGCTCATGCGAACCGCACCGGCGCCGATGTTCCTGCTGTCCAAACTGGTGCGGGATTCCGGCTATAAGGTGGTTTTGACGGGGGAGGGTGCTGACGAATTTCTGGCGGGCTACGATATTTTCAAGGAAGCCAAAATCCGGCGTTTTTGGGCAAAGGAACCGGACTCAAAATTCCGCCACTTGCTGCTCAAACGGCTTTATCCGGACATCACCGACCTTTCTAAAAATGCCACGTCCTTCCTGGCGGCCTTCTTCCGGGAGGATTTGACGCAGGTGGAGCGGCCGGAGTATTCGCACGCGGTCCGATGGCGGAACAACCGGCGCACCTGCCGTTTCTTCAGCCCCGAGGTGCGGCAGGCTGCGGGCCGGCACTTCGATGAAGTGTTGGCCGAACAGCTCCACCCACAATTTCGGGAGTGGGATCCAACGGCCCGTGCCCAATATCTGGAGATTAAAATTTTTCTTTCGCAATATCTGCTTTCTTCGCAGGGCGACCGCATGGCCATGGCCAACGCCGTGGAAGGGCGGTTTCCCTTTCTGGACTATCGTCTGGTGGAGTTTTGCAACTGGTTGCCGGCGAATTTGAAGCTGCATGGTTTGACGGAAAAATATCTGCTGAAGAAACTAGGGAGGAAGTGGCTGCCTCCAGAGATATGGCAGCGCCCCAAACGCCCTTACCGCGCCCCGATTCAACGCAGTTTTTTTAATGAGACGGCGCCGGACTATGTAGGCGAGTTGTTATCGCCGGAAAAGCTGAAGCAGACTGGTTTGTTCAATCCCGCGGCGGTAAGCCAGTTGGTCGAAAAGGCCCGGCAAGGGAAGGTTTTGGGAGAGACTGACGACATGGCGCTGGTTGGAATCATCTCCACTCAACTGCTCCATCATCATTTTGTCGGTAATTTCAGGATGCCAGATCCCCTTTCGGAAAACGACCCGGTGAAAGTTCGCGTTGGCCGGGCGATGGCATTGGTTTAGCCGGATTGCATCACATCAACGCTTCAACGTTATCTGAATGCAGTACTCCCATGTAATGAATATATGAGAATGAAACACTTGCTCCTTGCCGGAACAACCGGGCTTTGCTGCCTGTTCAATGCGGCCAATCCCGTCCTTGCCCAAGGCACGGCCTTCACCTACCAAGGGCGGCTGGGGGACACGGGACAACCCGCCAACGGCACTTATGACCTGACCTTTTCGCTGTTTTATGCCAGCAGCGGAGGAAGCCGGGTTGGCGGCCCGCTCACCAATTCCGTCATCGGCATGACCAACGGAATATTCACTGTCACTTTGGATTTTGGCGGCGGCATCTTCAACGGATCGAATGTCTGGCTGGAAATTGCCGTGCGCACCAATGGCGGAGGCAATTTTACCACCCTGAGCCTGCGCCAGCCACTCACGCCCGCGCCTTATGCCATCACTGCCGGCTCTTTGAGTGGCGCGCTCCCGCCCGGCGCGCTGGCGGGAACCTACGGCGGCGTGGTGATGCTGACCAATTCAGGCAACAACTTTGCCGGAAACGGCAATGCGCTTTTGAATCTCAATGCCAGCACCCTTTCCTCCGGTATCGTGCCAGCAGCCCAGATGGGAAGCTTCACCAACCACAATGACGTCATGGCGACCGGCCTTGCCGCCGGGCAGGTGCTGATTTACAGCGGCACGGTCTGGACCAATGGGCCCCTCGCAAGCTCGGGCGGCGGACCCACAGCCAGCAATAACATTCCCGTTCTCCTGTCCTTCGCGGGAACGAACGTGCCGGTCAACGCCGCGTTCGGCACGCATTTCCGGCTGACGGCCACCAATAATTTTCTGTTGCAGAACCCCACCGGCGCCAGTGATACACAGCGCATGGTATTTGAAATTATTCAGGATGGTGTTGGCGGACGAACCATGGTCCTGGGAAATGCCTTCCGACTCGGCGTGGATATTCCCATGGTCAACCTGACCACCAATGCCAATGGTCGGGATTTTCTGACGTGCGTGTGTTCGGGAACCAACGTTTACGTGGTCGGACTGGTGCGGGGTTACTGATGAAACGCCTGGCGACCATTCTTTTCCTGGTGGCAGCGTTTGACGTTCACGCGCTGATCACCAACAATCTCGCTGCCGACTGGCAGGGGGGGATAGGAATTACTGTTTCCGGCGGCCAAATCTCGCAGTGGAATGATCAACATCAATTGCGGAACAACGACGGTCTCGGGCCGCACGCTCTGACTCAATCCAACGCAGCGTACCAACCCTACGACGTGACCGATGCGCAGGACTATCGTGGCGTCATGTTCCCTTGGGGTTTCAGCACGGCAAACCCGAACACTTGCTTGATTATCTCCAACTCGTTGAGCGGGCTGAACACCACCAACCTGACCGTTTACATTGTTGCCACCGGGCCGGTGGAACAAGACAAAAACCAAACCATGATTTGGTTTAACGGATATGGGTCTGGATGGGTAAAATTCAACCTGACGGGGACTTATCCAGCCAATTATCCGGCCAGCTTGTTTGTTGGTTCGCAAGCGTCCACGATTTATCCGCCGATCAACCGCGCGGTTTTTGTGGGCGCCGGCGATGCCAGCAAAACGACGATGCGCTGGAACAATGTCAGCCAAACCAACGCGCCGCTGTCGGCCATTACGACGGGGAGCGGAGGCATGGTTTCCAGTTACAACAGCAATGAATTCTATTCGGGCGTCATCTATCGGATTCTGGTTTACAGAGTTGCGCATACCACGGCACAGATGGACGCGCAGGTTGCGGAATTGGCCGCGCTCTACGGTGTTCTGACCAATTACACCAAACAAGTGGTGTGCCGCGGCGATTCAATAACCGCGGGTATTGGTTCAAGCATGCTGCAAAGCTATCCATTCCAGTTGTGCGAACGCTATCCGGAAATTGAATGGCACAATCAGGGGGTTAGTGGCTTGTACATCGGTACGAACGGTGATTCCGGCGGCACCATGTACGACATAGATACCAACTTCGTGGACACGCTTTATGATGGGAAGCTGCAGCAGAACTGGCTGTTCTTTTTCGGCGGTGTTAACGATATCGGCTCAGGACTCAGTGGCGCTGTTACTTTTGGACGCCTCACCAATTATGTCGCGGCCCGCCATGCGGTGCGTCCCTGGACGATCATTGTCTCCACCGTCCAAGCCGTGGCAAACGACTCGGCGAGGAACTCCCGAAACGCTGATTATAATTCCTGTATTCGCACCAACATCGGCAATTGGGACGGAATGGTTGATCCGGGGCTTAATTCGCTCATCGAGACGCGATTGAATAATCCCTACGATACCAACTATTTCTACACGGACGGGCTGCATTTGGTAAACGCGGGCTACCAGGTTCTGGCGCAACACTTCGGACAGAAGATCAATGTGCCGCACCGCACCACCGGTTTTTTTGGTCCGTGAAAATGAAACCGCTGCTCAGTTTCGTCGTCGGGTGTTACAACCAGGAGGCCTTCATTCGTGAGGCCGTCGGGAGCGCCCTGGCGCAGACCTATTCGCCGTTGGAGATTATTATTTCGGATGACTGCTCCAGCGACCGCACCTTCGACATCGTGCAGGAAATGGTTGCTGGTTACCAGGGACCCCATTCGGTGCGGATCAACCGGAATGAAACAAATCTCGGAAACGGCGCGAACGTCAATCGTGCGATGAAATGGTGTCGCGGAGTTTTGGTGGTAATCGCCAGCGGAGACGACATCTCATTGCCGATGCGGACCGGGGTCACCTATCAGGCCTGGGAACAATTTGAGAGAAGGCCGACGTCAATTTGTTCGAGTTATATGACCATTTCCCGGGATGGAACCATTCGAGGAATCGGCGGTTTGCGGGGTGATCCGAACGACTCCCGATTGTTCAAGCCACTGGCTGGCGGGTTGTTCGAGTTTCTTTCCACACGGCGGCCTGTCGTCTGTGGTTGCAGTCACGCTTGGTCACCCGAACTGTTCAACTATTTTGGCCCGCTGAAAACGGATCTGGAGGACCTGATTCTTTCCTTCCGTTCATTGGCCATCGGGCAATTGCTGTACATCAATCAACCCCTGGTGAAGTACCGGCGGCACGGGGGCAATGTCTCCTTTTTGGCATCGGGAGAAGATGACTCCAGATCGTTTGCGCACCTGGAAAATCGGTTGCGCTGGGTGGACGAGCAGACGGTGAGAGCCTACGACAACCTGCTCGCTGATGTCGAGGTGCTGCACCAGAAAGGCCGTATCACCTCTGCGGAACATGACCGTTTGAGGGATGAGGGAAGCCGCATCAGAAATATCTACGCGGTGGAAAGAGAAATCCTGGATGGAACCTTTTTTAAGCGACTGCTCACACTGGCAACCGCCGCCCGGAACGGGAATTTCAAATGCACCTTGCGTTTCCTCCCCCGGCTCCTGCCGCGAGCGGTTTACCAGACTCTGTATCAGTTCAAAAATCGAAACCGGGCTTCAAGCCGGGGGGGTGGCCTGGCAGGAGAGTCGAGTTGAAGATCCCTGTGGGTCCACGATGTTCCCGGCCCGGGTTCGTGGAATTTGAAGGGGTTGATAGTTTTACATTTTGTGTGATTAATATACATGAGCTTCATGAGAAAACGTTCTAACCGTCTTGATGCTTCAATTTGTCCGGGATGGGGACAAATGAAGAGCTTGGTTGTCATGGTTATTTTTGCGCTCGGGGTGTTGCCCGGAGCTCGGGGTGCACAGCCGGTCGTGGCCGTTCACGACTCTGAATTGACGCGCGCCCTGGAATCCATGCCCGCTTCGGGTGCGACGCCAACCGGTCCCGGGACAACGAGCAATCAATGGTGGACGACACAGTGGCATTACTTCGTGATGCCGGATTCGGTGGAGGAAGCCCTGCGTTCCGATGGCACTGCGTTTGCCGTCGTCAGCGACGCCAATATTGGAGCGGGCGGATTGTTGGACTCCAATGGCGCGCCGATGTATCCCATCGTGGTCAGCTTTGCCTCCGAGGCCATTGATGACAGTGAGATTGCGCCATTGACCAATTACGTGGCCGCTGGCGGGTTTCTGCTGGTGGGTTCGTCGGCCTTTACGCGCAACACCAATGGCACCACCCGCGGCGATTTTGCCTTCGGCAATCAGATGGGCGTTCACATGTCCGGCACAAACCTGCTGAATTGGGCGAACAATTACACCTTTTCCAAGACCATCAACCACCGGATTGTCTCCCACATTCCCGGCGGGATGCTCACCTGGCAGATGCCGTCGTCCGCAGATGAAGTTTCCTGGCCTTACATGGGGGTCGTGGCTCCGGAACGCCTTTGGCAGGTTAATCCCGCCGATGCCGGCGTGGTTGCGCAGGGCGATACATCTCCCTATCTGCTGGTGAAGCCGTTCGGCAAAGGCTTTTTCATCTACGACGCCGCCATGCAGCCTTTGATTGGCCATGGCGGTTACGCCCCAGGCATGTATGCTTATGGGATTTTCCGGAATGCCATCGAATGGGCGTTCCAATCAGCAAAAGTGCCGGTCGCCAAACTCAGTCCGTGGCCGTATTCGTACGATGCAGCGTTCATGGTCCGCCACGATTTGGAAAACTTTCAGGATGAAATCTCAAATGTCGCCGCCTCCGCCCAGTTTGAAAACGCGAACGGTGCCAAAGGCGATTACTACTTCTGTACCGGCACCCTGCGGGTGGAGATGACCAATTCACCGGCGGTAATTGCCGGTCTGCGGCAGGCGACCACCAGTTACAATGCCACGATTGGTCCGCATAATGGCGGATTACCGAACCCTCAGAATCCGTTGTTGGTCATCAGCAACTACGATTACTGGCATTGGGGACCGGACCAGGCCTTCGATATGGCCGCCACCAACCTGCCTCTTCCCGGCTATCCCGACGGCCAGACCTACGCCTTCACGTCCCTCAGCAACTCGTTTTTGGACGTGGAAGGATGGCTGTCCGGCCTTACCAACGGCGTGCGGGCCTGGGTGGCGCCGTATTTCAACGCAACTCGGGAAGCCTCGTATCAAATTGAAGAACAACTGGACATCAAAATAACGGGTGATGACAAACTCGGCCCATTTCCAAGCTGGACACTCTCGACGCAGACACCGGACATGCGTTATTCCCTTTTGCAACTGCCGGTGAGCGACTGGTACGTGCAGTCGCAGGTGGCGCAAAGCATGGAATCCGGCCATTCTGGTGGATCCATTCATAACCTGGTGGATTACTATTACAACCTCGGCGCGCTGATCAATCTCTACTCGCACAGCCTGTCAACCGGCGGTTCGATGGTGCAGGATTACGTCGCTTATGCGGCCAACACAAATCTGCATCCGCGAATATGGCCGGCAAACGCCTTGGACATCTACTCGTGGTGGCTGCAGCGGTCAAACGCACAAATCACCGCCAGCTTCACGACCAACGGCAGCCTGTCCCTGGCCACGCTTTCCATCGCGGGGGCGACCGATCCCCGGACGGCGGTGGAATTTCTGGTGCCCGGCTCATCGGTTTCCGGACTCCAAGTTTTCACCAATGGTGTCGTCGCTGCCGGCAATGCATTCCGGACCAACGGTCCGGTAATCAAACTGCCGGTCGGTATCACCGTTACCAACGTGCAAATCAGTTATATCCTCAACCCGACGGCCCAGAATGACAACTATACCGTTGTGGCCGGGCAAACTTTGTCCGTACCCGCTTCAGGCATATTGAACAACGATGTGCCGGGAGCAGGCACGAACCTGACGGCTGTGCTGGTGAGCGGACCGGCGCACGGCGCGTTAAGCCTGACCAACAATGGCGGATTCACTTTCACTCCGGCCACCAACTACGCGGGGGTTGATACCTTCACTTATCTGGCCAATGACGGGGTGACCAACTCAAGCCCGGCGACAGTAACCATTGATGTCATCCCGTCGGGAAATCTGTTCTTTGATGACTTCGCTCGCTCAACCAATGCGGATCCCCTGGCCCCGTGGGCAGTGGGCTTGGGGGGTTGGACCATCACCAATGGAGTCCTGCAGGGAACCGCTTCGGGAGGTGATGACTATTCCGAACTATATGCGGGATCGAACTGGGGGGATTACACCCTTCAGGCCAAAATACAGATACCGGCGGGAGTTCAAGCCTGGGCCGCCGGCCTGAGCGGACGATTGAATCCGTTGACCGGGGAAAAATATACGGCCAATATATATCCGGAAGGATCGCCTCTGGCCTCAACCAATGGATCGCCGGTATTGAGGCTGATCAAGTTCCACGCTTGGAGGGAGTGGAGCTACACACCGATGGCGCTGGTGCCTTTGCCCGCAGTGGGCACCAACTGGCACACCTTAAAGCTCACGTTTCAAGGAAATCAAATCGGAGTTTATTTCGATGGCAATCAAGTGGTGAATGTGACGGACAACGGGTTTGACGGAGTACCCGCTTACACCAACGGAGCCATTGGTGCTCACATGTATATGGATACGCCGTTTGTGACGACTTTTAATGATATACAAGTATTTCCGTTGCTCGCCGTGCCGGTCGCCAGCAATGACAGCTATGGCGTGATTGAAAACCGAACATTGACGGTGCCCGCTCCCGGTGTATTGACCAACGATACTCCGGGTACGGGCACGAATTTGACAGTGTTATTGGTAAATGGCCCTGCGTACGGCATACTTACCCTGAACCCGAACGGCGGGTTCAGTTATACTCCGACCAACAATTACATCGGGACGGACAGCTTCACTTATCAAGCCAATGACGGCGTGACGAACTCAAGCCCGGCGACGGTGACCATCACGGTCACAACGAATTATCCGCCGGTGGCCAATAACGACAGCTACAATGTTGGTGAGAACAGGACCTTGACAATATCTGCTCCGGGAGTATTGGGCAATGACACGGATGCAAACGGGGACAGTCTGACGGCAGTGTTGCTAAGTGGGCCGGCGTACGGGACGCTAAACCTGAACACTAACGGCGGGTTCACCTACACGCCGGCCACCAACTTTGTCGGGGTAGACACATTTAACTACCTGGCCAATGACGGGTGGGTTAACTCAGCCACGGCGGCAATAGTGACCATTACGGTAACCACAAATCAGCCGCCCGTGGCGAACAACGACAGCTACAGCGTGGCGGAGAATATGACTCTGACGGTAGCGGCTCCCGGCGTGCTGGGCAACGACACGGATACGGACGGAGACAATCTAACGGCAGTGTTGCTGAACGGGCCGGTTTACGGGACGCTAAACCTGAACACTAACGGCGGGTTTACCTACACGCCGGCCCCCAATTTTGTCGGGGTAGACACATTTAACTACTTGGCCAATGACGGGTGGGTTAACTCAGCCACGGCGGCAACAGTGACCATCACCGTGACCACAAATCAACCGCCCGTGGCCAACAATAACAGCTACGGCGTGGCGGAGAATATGACTCTGACGGTAGTGGCTCCCGGCGTGCTGGGCAACGACACGGATACGGACGGAGGCAATCTAACGGCATTGTTGGTGAGTGGTCCGGCGCATGGTTCTTTAAACCTGAATGCCAATGGTGGATTCAGTTATGCGCCAACAACCAACTATATCGGTGTGGATACGTTCACGTATCAGGCCAGCGACGGGCAGATCAGCTCCAGCTCGGCGACGGTGACCATCACCGTGACCACGAATCTTCCGCCCGTGGCTACCAATGACTTCTACACCGTGCCGAAAAATACGACCTTGTCCGTGCCGGCAGCGGGAGTGTTGAGCAACGACGCCGATGCAGATGGAGATAGCTTGACGGCGGCTTTGGTGAGTAGTCCGGCGCACGGAACATTAAACCTCAATACCAACGGCGGGTTCAGCTACACACCTTCAAATAACTTCGCCGGGATGGACTTTTTCACTTACCAGGCCAGTGATGGCGTGCTCAATTCAGGCACAGCAACGGTGACAATTGACGTGACGCCACCCGGATGCCTCTTCTTCGATAACTTTACGCGCTCCGCCAATGCGGATCCGTTGGCGCCGTGGAATATCGGGGTGGGCCAATGGGTCATTACCAACGGAGTCTTGCAAGGGACCGCTTCCTCCTTGCCCGATTACACCGAAGTGTATGCAGGCACAAACTGGGGAGATTACAGTGTGCAATCGCGGATGCAGTTTCCGGACCCATCCGCGTGGGGCGCAGGTTTGAACGGGCGGGTGAATCCTCAGACCGGGGCAAGATATACGATGATGGTGTGCCCCGAAGGCTCGCCGGAGGCTCAAGGGGGATTGCCAGTGATGCAACTAATAAAATTCGGGGCGTGGAGAAATTGGAACGTTGGCTCGCCTATGGCACAAGTAGTACTGTCCGGAGTGGGCACGAATTGGAACACACTAAAGCTGGCATTCCTGGGAAATCGAATAGCGGTATATTACAATGGAAACCAGGTGGCCAGTGTGACGGACAATGGCGTTGACAATGGGTTTGGAGCGACGCCTGCCTATACCAATGGGGCGATCGGTGCTCACGCTTATATGAGCACGTTGTTTCAGGCGACTTTTGACGACGTGATTGTTCGGTCGTTGGCGGCTGACGACCGCTACAGCGTGAATGAGAACACGCCCCTGTCGGTGAGTGCCCCGGGAGTATTGGGCAACGACACGGCAGTATATGGAACCAATCTGACTGCGGTACTGGTAAGCGGTCCTGCCAATGGCATGTTAAACCTGAGCACCAACGGTGGGTTCAGCTACACCCCGGCCACCGACTATGTCGGAACGGACAGCTTCACCTACCAGGCATACGATGGACAAACAAATCTAGGCACGGCAACAGTGACCATCACGGTCGTCCCGGGCATTGCCATGCTGACGGTGACGGTGGATAGCATGAGCCGGGCATACGGAAACACCAATCCTCCTTTGACTGGTTCGTTGGTAGGAGTGCAGAACGGCGACAATATCACCGCCACGTATGCCACCATGGCGAACACCAACAGTCCGGTGGGGACTTACGCGATCGTGCCGGTGTTCAATGATCCAAGCAACAGGCTCGGGAACTATATTATCATTACCAATGGAGGGACGCTGACTGTAACACAGGCAATGTTAACAGTCAGTGCGAACAACGCGAGCCGCGCGTACGGTGCGACCAATCCGGTGTTTACGGTGAGTTACAACGGTTTTGTGAACGGGGATGGGACCAATGTCCTCTCCGGCGCACCGGTGCTGACGACCAGCGCGGTGACGAACAGCCCGGTGGGTGCTTACACGATTACCAACACGATGGGGAGCTTGGTGGCGACGAATTACACGGTCAGCCTGGGCAACGGGAGCCTGACGGTGACGGGTGCGGTATTGACGGCGACGGCCAACAACGCGAGCCG
>Ga0182027_10003594_pt1 | contig 24441 bp, 20 predicted proteins | sample 712E1DmetaG_FD_121300 | JGI IMG/M metagenome (GOLD analysis project Ga0182027, IMG submission 121300) | Permafrost microbial communities from Stordalen Mire, Sweden - 712E1D metaG (Illumina Assembly) | ecosystem: Environmental > Terrestrial > Soil > Wetlands > Permafrost | place: Sweden... | reverse complement strand
TTCCACCATTCCATTTCCGGTATTTGTTCTGCGTCTCCGCATAACAGTGATCACAACCAGTGCCGGCGTGAGTGCAGCCGATCCAGGGATTCCAAGTCGAATCCGCCCATGCAATCTTCGTGTATTCGCCCATTAGTGCGACATCCCCTTGTACGGTTCAGATGGCCTCGTCCTTGTCAGTCGGAGGCCCTCGTTCCAGCGAGTGCAGGCGCGGAGCGGAACCTGAAGTGTCTATCGGCATATTTTCGATTTAATTCAGGTGCGCAAATCTCACTTCAAACTCAGGGCAGAGTCATGAGGCATGTTCGACCTCAGAGCCATGCTGCGATCGATATCCATGATTCGTTTGGTCAGCGCGGTGGCGCCCGCAATCCATGAAAACCAAAGCCCGCATTATCCGGCTGAACTCGGGACATTTCGACAATCAAACCCACCGAAAGGAGTTTCAGTGCACGATGGCATTGTTAACATGATGAGCGATCCGGCAGGACAGTGGATCGTCTCTATAATCCTCTCGATCCCGCTCATGGCGGTGATCCTGCTCACCTTCAAAATACTTTGGGCCTTACCCCCAAGAGTGCGTCGCACTCTCCTCATACTCGTTCTCGTTGTGCTCTTCTTTCCGCTGATCTTCCTCTTCCTCGCATGCACGTCCGATCCGGACGACTAAACGACAAACCTGAACTTCGAATTGCACGAGCGAGGCATGGCGGTCTACTCGAGTCGCCATGCCTCATTGCATACAGAGCACTGTTCACTGCACTCATGTGATCGAGTTCCAAGTCAGGTTAATGTCCAAACTTCGTCGCTGGCCTTTCTGGCGCCGCACCTTGCGGCGCTGCGACCTCAACCCCGCTGGTCCTGATCGGCGGCACAAAACAACTTCCATCTGGAGTGATTCCATGACAACTTCAACTTTCCGCTACCTCTCCGCTCTCATCCTCAGTGTCGTCTTGCTCGCCGGATGCGCCTCCAAGGGTTCCGAATTCCTCGGGTCTTGGGTCAACACAAAGGATCCCACGGATTCTTTCCAAGTGGTCCGGAATGGCGATGAATTTCTGATCGTCAACAACGGTAACAAGATCGGTGCGACATACGAAAAAGGATCGCTCGAGGTCAAGGGGATTCTCGTCTCCGCCGAACTCACATACGACCGCAAGACCGACACAATCCTGACGCCTGGTTTCTTTGGACAAACAGAATACAGACGCAAGAAATGATTCGCTGATGCGTTGCTTTTCTTCACGTGTTTTCCGATGAAGAACGGCTTTGCCGTCGGTGCCGATTACGTTGAGCCGGCGTTCCGGTACCGCACATCTGCAACGCCCGCCGCCCGCTAAACAACCATGCAGCACGGACCCCAACTGCACTTTTGACCTCCCAACCATTCGAAAGGACTCGCCATGCTCCTTGTCGCCTCGCTGTTTTCCGTCAAAGATCGACATGCCAGAGACTTCTTCGTTCGCACCATCCGCCGGGGCGGGAGCTGGCAGACCGCCGCCTGCCGCATCGCCCCCGAGCTGATCGAGCTCGACATTTTTGAGCATATGGAGGATGCTCCGAAAGCCGTCTATTTATGTCTTGACCTTTGGAAGAGTACCGAGGCCTACCACAGTGCCTGCCGCTCTTCGGAAGTGCAGAACCTGCTACTCGCGCGCCGGCTGCTGGCCGATTCTTCGTTTGAACTTGGCGCATTCGCCTTCGCCTCGGCAGAGGATTCCGACGATAAATCTCGGTCGTGCGTCAACTAAACGATTGGAGCAACGGTTGAGAAATCGATCGAATCCTCGCAGATCGGAAAGAAAGGAAGCGAAAATGTCCAACCGTCATTCTGTTCCCCGAGTGAATTTCCGGGGGAATCAACTTGCAAGGAGCCTGGGCCGGAGACTGCGATACTTGCGCGCTCAGACCGGCCTGACTCAATTAGAGCTGGGGCGTAAAGCATCCATGGATCGCGCATACATATCGCGTCTGGAGAGGGGAAGAATCCTGCCGCGCTACGCGGCTCTTGTCAGGCTCGCCAGCTCGTTGGGCGTGAGTGTCGCAGTCATCGTGGAGCAGGCGCCCAGCGCGATCGACAAATCGAATGTGACCTATCTGACACGCTCGTGAATTGCGCACCTCCACCTGCATCGAGATCCGTGGGACCATTGGGATGCAGTTGATAGGAGGCAATACATGGATAACGGAGAGCAGAGAGAAGAGGCGGACCGGAATCACTCCGGACCGCACAAAGGAAAGGGCCCGGCCGCCTGGGTCCGTACAGAAGATCTCGAATGCGAACTCTGGAATGCAATTGCAGATGATTTTTCGCGGCCGTTCGATGAGGAGGCGGATTACGATGGCGCTGAAGATCCCGTACTCCTGGGCGATGACTTCGAGGATGAAGAAGAAATGCGGGGCAGCCTGTTCAGACAGCTGGCTGATCTTCGCCCGGAACTCGGAGCGCTCTTGTCGGGGCCGCAAGACCGGGATAAAGGCGAAGCATGAATTAAAGGGCTGCGCACTGAACCCTAAGCCCGTCTCCCGCTCTCAGATCCCTCCATGAAGCCTCACCCCAGCAGCGGTTATCTGGTCTGGTACTACGATTACCGCACCAACATCGACCACACCCTGAAACAGAAGCCGATGCGCTTTGAGCATCTGGCAGAGTTCATCCAGTGCCACAACCCGAATAACCAGCACCGGCGTAAGATGACCTGGAACGGCGAGACCAATCCAGAAGGCCGCTGGCGCAGGTACACCTACGATGAACTCACGGCGCGGGCCAAGACGAGCCTGGATATCTTCTGGCTCAAGGACAAAGGCCAGACCGAGCTAGACGACCTACCTGAACCCGACACACTGGCCCAGGAGATCATCGAAAACCTCGAATCCGGGCTCGCCGACTCGATTCGATTCCCAGGGAGGTTCAGATCCGTTCGCCCAAAGCGGGGGTACACCGCAGTGGGTAGTAGATCGGCCTTTCAAGATAGAGGGTCCATAATTGCCGCGGGTCGGAGGTCGAATTCACGAGGTAGTTCGCCTCGCACATTCCTCCGCGAGTTGTGTTCTGTTCCGAAAGTCTCAACAGCGAAGCTGACCCGGATCAGCCACTCCAATCGTGGCACTTCGTGCAGTCGGGCAGACCATCAAGCGGACCGCCGAGTTGGCAGGCTGTAGCATCAGTCAGGCAAAACGCATCTGGGCGGTGCATCGATCCGCAGACACTGAATGAGACAACCCGCCGTATTCATTAATCCAACCAGAACTCCCCTCCCAGCTCACGCACCTGGCTTTGAAGGCCGCTGATTGGTCTTCAGTTTTTGGAAAGGAAACCTTCATGAGCACATTTCGAAACACAGACCAGGTCACCGGCTGGTCCGCCGTGGCCTTTCTTGCTACGATTGCGATCGCAAAAATGCTGACCGCTCTTGTGATGTCATCCCCGATCACCTGGCTGGTCCGCCACATCTTCGCTGGCGCGCCACTCCGGTTCGTGTTCGGCGCGGATGGCCTCAGCTATTGGCGCTGTGTGGGCCTGTTCGTGATCTGGTTCACGGCGCGGGTGAGGATCAAGTTCTCAGGTCCCGCGCTCACTGAAATAGAAGGTGATCGATGAATGGCAAACAACGTAACCGCGGAGGGTAAATATGGCACGAAGACGGAATGAGGTGCGCAAGAACAGAGCAGCGGATATGCAAAGCCGCAGGGTGGCCGGTCCTCTGAACGATCCACTCATTGAAGCCTACGAGCGTTTGCACGCCAGGATGACCAAGGAGCAGAACGAGGTCGAGGACCTGTACCAAAAGATGGTGCTGAGTCAGGCGGCAAGGGCCCTCTTCAACGCGATTGAGAACGAACGACTCATCTATGGTCCGTATGGAAAGGTACGCACAATCGCTCCGAAGTCCAGACGACCTGATCGCAGGTAGACTGGGAAGCCCGGCGGCGGCTACGCCCTGCGCGAGTTGTTCGTGTCGAAATAGCCGGACGCCCTCCGGGCCGTGCAATACGGTGCCTAGGCCAAGAACATTTCGCTCGAAGCCAAATTATCGCCAAAATTGTTCCGAAACATCGCACCAGGATGGCACAAGATGCGCTCGGCGGGCGCGGGGAGCGTATTACATCCCATTCGCTTCTCCACCGGCCGGCGTTCTAGCCTTACCGATGATTTGATCGCCGCAGTCGATGTCAAATGACAAGCTCTATTGGTAGCTTGGGGAAGGCATGCTCGAAAAAGCCTGACCGGGACGCAGGAATGCCTTATGTGTAGGCGAGCAGAACAGCCCTTCGGAGTTGATCAGAGCTGTTGTGCGAGCAGCTTCTTGGCGAATCGCTCTGCACTTGGCCAATCGCCTGAGACGTAGAGATCACGGGCACTGCCTTCCGTACTTTGACTGACCACAAAAAACGAGCGCAGGTTCGGGTCGAGGCGAACATCCTCCAGGCCGGTATCGAGCAGCTCTTCCCAGATGAAATCCTCGTAATCGGATCCCTTCGGATCCGGGATGTCGGCGGCATCGTAATTCGAATCAAGTTCGAGGGCGGCGGCGAGCGCGCTAATGGCGTCCCCGTCCATCGACCGAAACACTTCTTGCGCGTAGCTGCTGTCGTACGTCTTGATGACCTCTATGTGCCTATCCCCCTCGGTCCGCTCAAAGAAGAGTTCTTGCCTCGGCATTTCGAGAGACCTCCAGAAATCATTTATTGTTCTTCGCTTCGGGAATGTCGCTCCACAGCACCCGCAGCTCCGAGATTTGCCACTCCGGAAAGGATACCGCATCAATGACTATTGAGAGGAGCAACTCGACGTCGTAGACCAAGCGCGGAGGCCAGCCTCCGCCAACCAGTTGAACCCGCCTCCGTATCAATGAAAGCCTGGGTCGGGAGTCGATGGGCTACATGCTGGTCAGGCGCCGCGGGGGCGGTGCGACTGATTTGTTCCAACGTATTGCGGTCAGGCCGAGGAGAAGGTCTTCCGAATTGCCGCCTCCCCCAACTGGCGCGCCTCCAATCCGCCATAGAGCAAAACAAGCGAGATTCGTACGACTCCGCGGCCCAATTATGTCTTTTAGCCGGCGCTCGACGTCGTCGATGAGCATCGTCATCCACGTAACGTAAAGGACGTTATGGTTAAATCAAGGAATATGAAAACAATCGGTAGAACCGTCAGCCACCACGGAGTGGGCACAGCGTTGCCGGACGAATGGTGGGCCGCTGCGGGGATGCCGAACTTCGTCCTCTCGGCCATCCGGACCGCCAACCCGGCCGTTCGGGCGCAGGCGGGGGGCGCTCACGCAGGTATTGTCCCGTTAGCCGGCAAAAAGCTACGAATCCGGATTTCGGTCGCGCGGATCAACCACCCTTATGTCGTCAAGGTCGATGTCCTTGGGCGTCAGGTTGGGTGCGACGCAGCATATGGCGTAGCGCACACCCAGCCCCTTGAAGCCGGCCAATACCGGCAGATCTATCGGATCCACAAAACTCGATAGGTACGCATTCGCCAGCCGTGTGGCCTGCTGCTTCGAATGGGCCTCGACGGAAATGACGATCCCGACGGGGCCCGAGTTGGAATTGCCCGCGTCAAAAGTGAACCGCTTAAGCCTGTTTGCCTTCTTCCTTTTCGGTTTCTGATGATTCAAAGATTTCAAAGATCACCTCCACGACTCTTGAGGTCCGCAAAACGCGTGACAGGAGTTCGGATTGCTGCCGCGAGCCTTGAGACCAGTTTCTCCTCATCAGCGAGTTCGCATTCCCATACGACGGTGACTTGCCAGCCCATGCCTCGAAGCTTACTTTCAACTTCCTTATCCCTCTGAACTGTGCCCTCGAACTTCGCTGCCCAAAACTCAATTCTGCTTTTTGGTGTGTAGCAGAATTTGCACGACGCATGCCGGTGCCAAAAGCATCCATGAACAAAGACCACGTGACGCCACCTCGCCAGCACGATATCAGGTCGACCAGGCAGTCCCTTTGCGTGTAGGCGAAAGCGGTATCCGAGCCGATGAAGAATGGAACGAACGCGAATCTCAGGTGTGGTATTCGCTGACCGAATTCGCCCCATATTCCAGCTTCGGCGCTCTTTGCTCAGCCTGTCCACCTTGCAAATGCTCCTGATGATCGAAACAGCTCAACACTATTGCCGCAAGCTTCTTGGCGAGCATTGGGGGTACAGCATTACCCACCTGTTTGTATTGTGCGGTCTTTCCGCCCGTGAAGAAATAATTATCCGGAAACGTCTGCAGGCGCGCTGCTTCTCTCACCGTGAGACTTCGACACTGTTTTGGATCATAATGTATGAAATAGTGCCCGTCCTTCGCGATGTGCGATGTGATGGTGGTGGAGCACTTTAGTTTTACCTGGACTCGGAATCGATCCTTGAATGAAAGTTTCTCGTCCTCCGACTCCATTGCTTTCAGGTTTTGGTGGTTGGGAAGCAACTCCGGGGGGAAGTCATATAGATCTGGGGATTTCCTGTGAACTGCAGCATAGGAGGATGCGAACAAATACCTCCACAAATCCTGCTTCATGTGGCGACGCGATTCATGGTTGCACACGCCACCGAGCCTAGAATCGTAAAACCAAGACCGAAATTTGGCTGGATTGGCCGGACGCGCCACAAAAGGACCTCCAGGGCCGACGTTTCTCAGATTGGCTGCTGAAAGTTTCAAACGTCTTCGCACCTCTACGGAAATGCCGTTTTCAACCTGCAACTGTACCTCCCCGAACATCTCCCTAATTCGCGATATCCACACTTCCGGCGTGTCATTCTCTTTTTTTGAACTTTCCTTTCCAGAGAGGCGGCTCCGCACCGGGGGAAGGTCCCTGATTGCATCCCATATGGACACATTCTTCGTCAAATTCCTGAGCTTGCGAGGCTGCCACTCGATATCACCGCGAACTCCAAGAACGATGAACCTGTGACGGGCTTGCGGAATTCCGTGCCGCTCTGAGCGAATGATGTAGTCCGACGGACTGTTGTCTCTGTCATCCTGCTTGCCAGCTGAGCCTGCACTGTAATCGGCGAAGGCATGAAGCCGATATTGGATTGGATGCTGTACGTCACCTCCAATAGAAGGGCTCTCAAGGTCCCGGAGAATCTGTTCTACGATCAACGCTCCCTTCACTGTGGATGAGAGGATACCCTTGACATTCTCCATGACAAAGACGGGGGGGCGGTGGACCGCCAAAATCCTGAGATATTCCTTGTACAGGAAATGTCGATGATCCTTTTCGAATTTCTCAGGGTCGGCGCTCCTGACTCGGGACCTGCCCACCACGGAGTAAGCCTGGCAAGGGGGCCCTCCGATCAAAACCCAATCAGCCGCACCGCCCAGAGACTCCGCGATGCGCCGGTCGACCTCCTTGGGATCTACTTTCCCCAACTCTGCCTGCCAAGCTTCGCGCTCAGACGCTCTGGCTTCTTTCGGAAAGCGCCGGAAGAGCTCGTCAACACTTATGGTCCCTCTGAGGAATTCATAGTAGGCAGCGGGAACAGATCCAGGCGCAAACTGCCGGTAGAAGCTTCTCAACCTAAGGGTTCTGTGCGCGTCGCTATTCATCTCAATTGACAGCGCAACCCGGAACGCACGCTCACCGGCATCATCAGGCGATGATGCGAAGCCTTCGCTCAGTCCTCCTGGTCCGGCAAATAAATCAATAATGGGAATCACGAGTCCAGGATACCTGGCGAGAACCGGCCAAAGCAAATCCCGCAAGTTCCCGGACTGGAACTCCAGCTTTTCAATACCAATCCCTTCTATCTGACCCAAGCGAAGCACGGCTGCTCATCGCCAACGACACGTCGAACACCTTAGCCGATCCGAAACTGTTTCCCGGCCGGGAACCGTCACGCACTAAAGAAGCCCTTCCTGTCGAGCCTTACCGAGAATCTCAACCAACACCGCACTCTGCCTCTCGGTCGGGATTTTTGCAGGGATCTGTTCAGCAATTCGGATGATGTCGATCTCCTTCGGCGTAAGGAGGTTTCGACTCACGCCCTTCGTGAGTATCTCCGACCACTTTGCTTTTGGTATATCGAAGACCTGCTTCTGAAGCTCTATCCCGTCTTCAATCTTCTGATTATCGCGAGCAGTCCTCACTTCGTGAAGATCATCTTCCGCGGACTGAAGTCCCTTCCAAAATCCCTTGGTGAGTCCCTCGGCGATATCGTCAGCCTCTTCCAGCAACCTGGTCCAGCAGCCTTCCTTTTTGCACCACTCCGAGATGTTAGAAATGCCTTGAGGCGGATAGATTATGCCTTCGTTAACAGCTGTGGATATGTCAACTAGCGCCTGCGTTAGCAAGTCGTCTACCGCCTGTCCGGCCCAAATCCTGTGATAATTCACGGTCGACTTCCGTCGTTTTGTGATCTCTCCGAGCATGGAGAGCGTGTAGGCGACGATGTTTGCACGATAGCCGCCGTTGTACCATGGCTGGGAGGAAACGAGCTTTTCCGTCGCCCGGAATAGGATTCCGCGTGCAATCGCCCGGCGGAAATACAGCTCGTTGAAGCCTTCTGACGACTTCTCCCATTCTTTGCCAATCCTCAAGGCGTATCGAGCAAAATTTTTCTGGCTGCCGAGGTTGACGAACTTGGGGTGATCATCGAAGACGTTCTCAAACTTGGCGAGGTCGGTCTTCGTAAACATCTGGGCTTTCGGGTATTCCGCCTTAAACCTCTTTTGTTCACCAATAGTGAGCTTTGCCTGCGCGTCCAGGTATTGGCCTCGCGCGCGCTCATAAAACCACTTAGTTTCCCGTTGTGCCCCCTTTTGAGCGGGAGCCCAGATGCGGCGTGAGAACTCGGCCATGCGGACGTGGAAGGGGTGATTGGAGAAGAAGTCGGCTGCGTTCACCTTGTTCTGTGTGTTTGCATACTCCGAGATGCGAGGAACCACCATCTCACTCTGTTCACTGTCAATGACCGACAGCTTCATCTGAACAAAGATCCCAGAGATGTCGGCTTTGTCGCGGCGTTGAGTGTAGAAGAGCGAGCCGGTCGTCTGACCGCCATTTACGATCTGGAGGTCGGTTATTTTGACAATCTGAAGGCCGCCACTGGTCATTCGCGTTTCCACCTCTTGAGCGGTTGCAGTGATGCCGTTGTTGTAAGCGAAGAACATCTGTGGCTCGTTTAGGATCGTCGCTCGGATACCCTTATTTACTTGCGGTCGAGCCTGAAGAAAAGTTCGAACGTTCTGCTCAAGCAGGCGCGCGCTGTATCGCTCATAGAGCGCCGTGAGAATTGGCGCCGGCATGATGATCAGGAAGGAGGGGTAGGTGTTCGAGCCGAGGTTGGCGGGAAGACAGTTTATTCCGTCGCCGAAGAGCTCTAAGAAATCGATATCGAGCAGTTCCTTATGCCCACGCGAGCTGCGCTGACGTTGGAATCGCGCCATGTCCCAGATGTGAAACGTGGCGCGAACACCCCTGACCTCACCGTCCGGGAACGCTTGAAAGCGGTCACTGAGCATTCGCTCAGATACCAGGAAAAAGTTTACCTGACGCAACATGGTCTGACGATCGGCAATCTGCCGAATGAGGCCATATTCGGGTGTAGTGACATCAGGATCCAACTTATCTTGAAGACTCGCTTCAAAGAAGTTGCTGACACGCTTGAACGCGGCGTCCACGTCCGTGCGAGTGAGAGTCTCCAATTCGCGGCGGCAATCAAAATCCGCCACGAAGATATCGAGTACCCCTTCATCATTGAACCAATAACCATCAACCCGCAGACCGCGTGTTGGGCGGTAGGCGCAGTGCTCGAAACCTTCGACAAAGCCAGTCTCAATTAGTTCGTTTGAGACGGCGTCCATAAATGCCTCAAGCTGGTAGGTGCTGTTGGCCTCAGCTCCCGCAAGCGTTTCCTGGCGAAAATCATGAAAGAACTCCTCGACCGTCTGCTCCATCAGATTCCCCCGAAAACTGAGGCGTTATTGCATTGAAATGGCGCAATCGCTTCCAACTCGAGATCGTACGCTGCCTTTACAATGCCGGCTGGCAGTTGCGACCGAATAAGCCTTGGAAACGCAGGCTCGACCAGATAGGTTCGAACCTCACTGACAACGAAGGTTGGCTCATCGTAATCAGGTAATGGCGCATACCCCTGTGCCGCCAGTTTACGGTCGAATGCCACAATCGCTTCCGCTTCGTCGAGCGCATTCTCAACCGCGGAGACGATCTTGTTCAGTGATCGCGCAGTATTCGCATTAGGCAAGTTGCTCAGCCGGTATAGACGGAGAAAAAGACTATCGTTCAATGCCTCAAGCTGGTCTTCTGAAGAAATGCGGACCGCATTCCGCTCGGTACCCGAAAGCGCCTTGATCTCGACTGCTGTATTCGCGAAGATGAAGTCCTGATGTGATCTCTCAGGTCCTAGCCAAACTTCCACAGCGTTGGCGGCCGAGGTCCCGTTCTCGATCAACTCCAAAAGAAAAGTGAGTTCCGCGAACAGACCGCGGACCTCCTCCGGCGAGAGACGTGGGCCGCCACGGCCGGAGAGAAAAGTCTTCCAGCGGCGGATGTGGGCTAGTGCGACCGCTAGAGAACTGGCGGAATCTGTCGCATGCTCCAGAGCAGTCACAAGCGTACGGCAAAGTCCCTCGAACAAATCGCGGTCGATCTGTTTTTCGAGGGTGAGAACGAGGCGTTCTTCGTCGTGATTGCCGCCACGAAGATCTACCTCGATGCCATTCACCGTAACGGCATTCTTCCGATATTGATCCGTGTGGTTGCCCTGGAGTTCCACGATGAAGAGGCACGCACCACCCCTGTCCCGTCCCCAGAAACAGGGAATAGCCGTGTTGGCCGAGACCTGTCGCACGTTGAAGTCCCCGCTCGGGACCGCAATCTCATCCCACGGAGACGATTCAGGCATCGTAATCCTCCTCGTCATCGGGATCATCCGCAACGCCCTGCATTCTCTCTAGCCAGACGCGGTTCACAACAACTTCGATCTCTGTGTCATAGTGCCCACCTGGGAAGCTGACGCCGAATGCAGCTATGGGCCCTTCAACCCGGGCATTTCCGTGGGGCTCGAGGCTGTGGATCATAAGGAGTGGTTTGTTGCGGATCTCGCGGTAATGCGTGTCTGATGGTGCTACTGGATTTTCCCCTGACGCAGCTAGGCCTTCTGCTGCAGCCTGCTGTGCCGGCGACAGGCCCAGCTTCTCGTCTCCGCGTGAGGCCACGCGATCCTTGTTCAATCGCCACGCCGAGCCTTGGAGGTCCGCGACTACGCGAGACTGGCCATTCAACCTGAAGGGCTGGTTGTTGCCGAGCCGCGGTGAAATGAGGAGAACATCACCATCGGGATGCTGTGCGGCGAGTGCGCGCAAATAGGCGATGATATCGGCCTTCCGATCAGCGAATTGGCTGTGTGCTTGGAATCCTAGAAGAAAATCCTCAATCTCCTCTACCGAAACGTTCCGGAATACTATCCCCTTAGTTGAGTCCTCGGGTTCACAGCCGCCGAATCCGTCACGCCAGAACTGCTCGACCAGCTCGAAATTGGCGGTGTTCATCTCGCGATCGGTCGAGACGATGTAGCTCTCTAGCATCCGGCCGCTGAAGTTTTGTCGGAACTTCACTTTCTCGCCAGTCCGCATCTTGTTTGCGGCCGTGATTAGCAAGCTGTCGGGATGGGCCAGAACATACAGCCCGAATTGTCGCGGGCTGAGTCCATCGCGACGCATCCGCATGACCTGCTGCGTCAGCTCATCGGCCGCTAGCGCAATATGGGAATACCAGTTAACGGAATCCCGGGAAAGATGCACACGGCAGAGATCCTCGAAGCCCGGTCGGTAGCCAAACCAGCGACCCATCTGCATGAGGGTGTCGTACATTCGGGTATTGCGGTACATATAGCTGATAGTCAGACCCTCGATGGTTAGGCCGCGAGAGAGACTGAGTCCTCCGACGGCGATAGCGGTGAGCCCGACGCCCTCCTTCTCGTATCTGGTGTAGTCGAGCACTTCATCACTCTTGCTGTTGATGACGTAGAGGTGGAGGTGATCGAACACGCCGTTGAGCGAGGCCTTCACTTCGGGCCAGTTGAAGCCGACATCGGCAAACTCGGCGTCGAAAGCCTGCTTCAATCCCTGCATGTAAACATTCGCTGACGATACGGATTCTGGCATTAGATAGTTGGCCCGGACAGCCTCTCTAATCTTCTTCTCGCGCAGACTGAGAAAGTCACGCACCGTCCTCTGCACCGGAACGAAGCGCGAGATATTGACCATCATTGAGCAATGCTTGTTCGTCTGGCCGCGCAAGTTTCTGATGGCCCGTGCGATGATGAATTCGTCGAGTGCCCGGTACAGGCTGGGTGGCAACTCCGTGACAAAGTGGTCCCTCTTATGCGTATAGGGGATTAGGTCTTCGCAATCGTCGATCGGCCGTACTATGGAGTGGCTGGTCTCCTCGTTCAGGAATACCTTTTCCGCGCCGAAATAGGTATTTGGCGCATCGAGGCAGTAAATGAAATCCCGAGGGAACAGTTCCTCGCGAACCTCATTGTCGTAAGCATCGGGATTGATGAATATGTTGGCAAATGGGGTTGCCGTGTAACCGACATAGCAGGATTTCGCGAAAAGTCCAAGAATGCGACGAATCATTGCATTAGTGCGGGTCGGATCCAAGTCCTCTTTATTGGTATTAATCGAGGCATTATCGGCTTCGTCATCAATCAGCAGCATCGGCACGTCGGAAATCCGGCCGTCGCCTTTGGCGTTGAGATCCTTGAGCCATTTATGGAGCTCGCTAAGCGTGGTGACGTTCTTCTTGATCACCAGAATGATCGGCTTGCTGAAGTCATTGATCTTCCAGCCACTCTTGGTTGCAGTGTTCTTGTTAAAGTCCTCGTTGATATTTGTGAGCGTCGCCGGGTGGAGGTAGCCCGGCTCCAGGCCGACGCCGATCGTGCGGCGATCCTCGGGATCGCTAGATCGACCGATGAACGCTTCGTCGATGCGCTCCTGCGTCTGCTTACGCAGATTGTTGTGGATACCGGCAATGACGACGATGAACTTATATCCAGCGTCGGCCGCTCGTGCGATCAAACCTGTGTAGTTGGCCGTCTTTCCGGACTGTACATGACCGATTACAAGGCCGCGGCGGTTCCAAGTTGTGCCCTCACTGCGCGGATCCTGCAGGAGTCCGAGAATCCGATTAGTTACGTCGGTCAACGACGTGATCATTGGGGGCGGCCAGCCGTCCTGTCGGAGAAACCTCTCGTAGGCTTTCGTGTAAGTCCAATCGATATCCTCCCGCTTTACCACCCACTGGTCATCGTGCTTCGCTGCAACGTCGACCAGTGACACGCCCGATCCCATCCGCGTGTCGACCGAGATCATTGCCTCGGTGATGATGTTCCGAAGATCACCGGTGTACTCGAAAACAGCAGCGATCTGCTTCGCTTTCTGCTCAACGTCCTCACGCGTCGGCGTCTCCGTGAAATTAGCCAGACCCGAGATAAGTGCGTTGGCGATATTCCGTTCTTCTGCGTTTGCATTGTTATTCATAGAAAGCTTTCGTTGATGAAGTTTTTTATGGTTTCGACCTGACCATCGAAGAGGCGGGTAGATTGAACGATGTGAAGAAATGCCTCTGGATCGCCCGGCCCGTCGCCATATAGCGCCTGCTTCAGCCCCTTCAGGCGTTCAAGCGTCAGATCTGCCCCCGCTACGACCCTTGTCATCTCACGCGGATGTGTGGAGTAGTCGGAATAGATCATCTCCACTGGCAAAGATGCAGCGAGCGACTGAAGCAACACGCGCAGGGAGTCCGCGTCCTCCGGCGTTAGTTTTTGGCTCATCGCCGTAATCAGCGGGTGTTCCGTGTTTATCTCGTAAGAAATGCCACCGTGGTCAGCATAGCGCTCCCATAGAGGAGCTTTATCCTCGTGGAAGAGCTTCTTGCCTCTGCCACGATGCACAGTCACACTGCGATCGGCAATCTTCGCGATGATCTGTCGCAGACGCTCGCGCACAGCATGCGGAGGGCGCGCACGCGATTTCTTAATGTCGATTGTCCAAGCTTCGTCGAGGCAGTTCGGGAAGTCGATCTGAACGCGAGCGAGTTTTGTCGCCTCTCCCTTGGGCACCATCCGGAACCAGTCGCCCCACGCCATCAGGCGGCCATTACGATAAACGTACGCCCCTTGATTGGAGATGAAATCGCTGCGGTCCTGATAATAATCAAATTCTGAAGCGGACAGTCGGCTGTGGTGTGGCAGGATGTAGGGTTGCATGGTGATCGCCACGTCCTCCACCCACACGGTTTCTTCAGGAAGGATTTGTGTCGCCTCGTTCTTCCGGCAGAAGGGATCAAATGGGGTAATCGGATGCCCGTTAATCCGAATTGTCAGCTTCCGCCTGCCCTTCACTTCGACTGCGAGGAACCGGTGAAATACGAGGGAAAGGTGGCGTTCAACGATCGTTAATTTTTCGCTAACAATCTCGTCGCGCCTACGCCCAGTTTCATCTTCAAACAGCCGATCGAGATCGCGCCAGATGATGAGTGTTCCAGTGTCACCGAGGACTTCGAAATAAGGCTGCGCTGCAATCTCATCTGGGTCAAGGATGGCAATGAGCCATTCGTCGCTCCTCTCGACATCATCGAGATTCCATTCCGCACCAGCACAAATCCCTTTGACTTTGCTTACCGCGGTCAATCGGCGGCACTGCGAGAATGATGCAGTTTTGAGGCCAAGGCCAAACCGTCCTAAGTCTTTCGGTCCACGCATCTTGCGAGGATCGGTTGCTCCGTGTCGCATGGCTGCGATCACTTCCTTTTCCGACAAGCCCCGCCCGTTGTCGGCAATGACGAGAACGGGAGCGCTTCGGCTCAGATCACAAAAGACATCGATTTCAGTCGCTTCCGCCGAAATGCTGTTGTCGATTAGGTCCGCAACAGCCGTTTCGAGCGAATAGCCGAGGTCCCGAAGAGAGGCGGTCAGGCTGGCTGCACTCGGGGGAAGAGGGTATGGTTTCGCCATCAGTAGTCCTCTGTCGGTCTCACGGCGGGTGCCAGCTACCGAGTCATGTTGAAATGGCGCAAACCAGCGCAAGCACCTCGAAAGGGGCACAGAGACTGGTCAGCAGATCAGCTCCGTATTGTGCTCAGAGTGTTCGAATAATTCTAGTACAATTCGCCACGGCGGGAGGTCCAAGGGTGTTCCAATATCCTGGGCCGGGTCGTTGACCGATCTTCGAGTTTGCTTGTCATCGCCGAGGAAGCAGTTCCTGGCTTGCCGAGTGAGTTCCTGCCTTGTCCCGTGGTACCATTCGGTACAAACATAGGTCGCGGTTTGCGTAATCAGGTGAAGACAATCAGCTTACGCGCGCTTAATTTGTACTGCGGTGCGGGGCAGTAGTGCGGAAGCACGTGCCGCAGGCTGTCGAATTGTCGCGGCATTTGACACTTGGGAGCTTGGCGGAAAGGTCCACTCCGACAATTTCCGGGGCACTCATCGCTGGACAGACAGAGCGGAGCACAAAGCAATGAACGAAATAGTTAACGCGAACGGCATTAAGTCTGGCCACGCAATTATGCGGGCCCGTGCGCGATTGATCTCGCTAATAGGCGATGAGTTAATCAGCGACGAGCCCGTCGCTGTTGTAGAACTGGTCAAAAACGCCTACGACGCCGACGCAAAGAAGGTGAGCGTTGCGTTTTCGGGCCCAAACACGCTGGATCCGGATACGTTATCGGTCACAGATGATGGCTGCGGCATGACCTTGCAAACGGTTCTCGGTGCGTGGCTTGAACCTGGCACGATACTCAAGAAGCGCCAGGAAAGATCACCCGGAGGTCGCCTCTATCAGGGGGCAAAGGGCATCGGGAGGTTTGCAGCCGCGCGACTTGCGGAATCCATGTACATGGAGACTCGCTCCAAAGACGAGAATGAGGGCGTTACTGTCCTTCTGGAATGGGGCAAGTTTACCGACGATAGCTACCTCGACGAGATCTCAATCGACTACGAGGTCCGTCCGCTGCCCGAACTCAAGAATGGGACTTTGTTGACGCTAATCGGGCTACACGCGAGGAAACACTGGACCGAAGAAGATTTCAAGGCTCTCCACAACCGCCTTTCGCGGCTAATATCGCCATTTCAAAACAGCCTGGGCTTTGCCGAGATCTCTGACTTCGAGATCGATCTGCAAATTCCTGCATTTCCGAATCTGACGGGCAAAGTTGAACCGCACCGTCTTACCAGAGCGCCCAAATATCGACTTACCGGATTTCTGTCGGCTGACGGGGTTTTTGACGGAAATCTAGAAATCGACGGGAAGCCTTGGAAGCCCTTTGAGAAAGTCTCCCTAGGTGAAAAGGGCGAGGTGGTGGGGTGCGGTTCTTTTGCCGTTGAAATTCGAGCATGGGATCGTGATCGACCGGGATTGACGCCTTATATGTTGCAGTTTGATCTATCGATGTCCGCCTTACGCGATGTTCTCAACAACTACTCAGGCGTGAGCGTCTACCGTGACGGATTCCGAGTTCACCCTTATGGAGAAAAAGGCCTCGATTGGCTCAGTCTAGACACCCGCAGCAGGCAAAATCCCACCTTCCGGCTTGCAAACAATCAGATAGTTGCTGCCATTCGCATTTCTCGCGAGGATAATTCCGACTTGGTCGACCGCACGACACGAGAGGGGTTCGTCCTCAATCCAGCTTACGGAGCACTTCAGGACTGGTTTATACGGATCCTCTCTCTTCTAGAAGAGGAGCGATACAGAGTTCGACCTCGCGAAGACGCGAAACCCGAAGAAATGTCGACCCTATTCGAGCCGTTCGACATGTCAGAGGTGGTGCAGCAAGCCGACAAGCAGTTAGGCAAGCAACACCCCGTTTCTACACTGGTTCGCAAAAAGGATAGCGACATCAGAGAAGGCGTTCAGCGTCTTCAGGATCACTACTCCCGGCTGCTTATGGCCGCTGGCTTAGGCCAGATGGTCGACGTTGTGATACACGAAATCGGAGCGCCGCTTGGCCGAGTGAACCACGGTTTGAATGCGCTTGAAAAAGCAATGGTCAAGATGTGGAGCGGGCCGCTAGATGAGGAAACCACACTGCGATTTACGCAATTGAGGGCGTGGCTTGAGCAAATCTACAACTTACGCGAGCGGCTTATACCGAAAGCTGCTGGGCAACGGGGGCGAGCGTCCTCGTTTAGCGTGCAAGAGGAAATCCAGGTGAATCTCGAACTCTACTCGAGCCTGCTGGCAAAGCAGAAGATCACCGTCGAACGAAAATGGCCGAAGGATCCGCTAGTCGTAAATATGTCACGATCAAATCTCGGGCAAATTATCGCGAATTTGCTGGACAACAGCGTCTATTGGCTCACCCGCCACCACGGTGATGGCAACGGCGGGAGACTTGAAATTCACATTACCGAGCTAAAACATGGGTTCAGAATGCTCTTTTCAGACGACGGACCGGGAATCAGTCCCGAGGATCGCGAGCGGATTTTCGACGCGGAGTTTTCAAGGAAGCCGCACGGAATGGGGTTAGGCCTTTTCATAGCTCGCCAAGTCATGGAGATGTACGGAAAGCTGATCTATCGTGACGATGGCCCCCTTGGCGGTGCCTGTTTTGAGGCAGATTTCGTGCAAAGGGTAGGTCTTTAGGAAAGGAATGAAATGGCGCTGCAAGTTCTCTATGTGGAAGATGAGCCAGATGTCCTAAAGGCATACCGGCAATCCCTTCCGTCAGTTTTCGAGCAGAATAGCGTTTCTGTGACGATTCATCCTTGCGACGATTTTGACAAGGCGCTCGAACTCGCGGCCGATCCGCTTCTGCGCTATGACATGATTATCTCTGACACTTATAAAGGTTCGACCAAGAACGCAGATGCGGAAGTCTTGAAACTGGTTCACGCGTATCGAGGGTCTAGGTTTTGCCCGCTAGTGGTCTACAGTAGTGGCGTTAAGCCACCCACTCTGGTTGAGTCCCCCTTTGTGGTCTGGGCGGATAAAGCGAAGCCAAACGATGTTGAGCGCGCCGTCACAGAAGTCTTGAAGACAGGTGTGCCACAAATCGCGAGAAAGCTGCACGACGAAATTGAGGGGTCGGCGGCATCGTTCCTATGGCCGTTCCTTGAAAAAAATTGGACGGATATCTGGAAAGCTACAGGGTCAGATGAAAAAGGCATTGAGCGCCTTATTCGGCGACGTGTCGCGATTCAGATTGGAGACCTGAATCACGACGGAACCGGCTTTGCTCCGATTCTTAACCGCCTTGGGTCAGAATATTATTTGTATCCGAGGCTGCCCCTTAATTACTACAACCTCGGAGATGTGCTTCATCACAAGCAAAACAAGGGTGACTTTCGCATTGTATTGACGCCACATTGCCACCTTTTCACGCAACCAGGCCAGCAGAATCCGAGCGCGGACTTTGTGTTAACTATCAAGACGGTGAACGCTGCAGATGTGTTGGGTGAAAAAGTCGCGAATGCAAGAGGGGCCGAAAAAGAAATTAAGCATAAGAAACTCGGTCTCTGGAGCCGTTCACCTGCGCAAACCGGGAGAAAGCCAGATGGACGGCATTGGTACCTTCCAGCGTTTCTAGAAATTCCCCACATGTTCTGCGACCTGTTGCAGATTGAGAGCGTTCCGTATGGAGAAGTTGCTGCGAATTTTGACGCAATAGCCACGCTCGTCCCTCCTTATGCCGAGGCCCTGCAAGCATGCTTTGTAAGCTTTTACGGTTCTGTCGGTATTCCTGTTCTCAGAATTGAAAGCATTGAGGACATCCTTAATTAGGACTAAGGGAACCTTGTCGAAGCGCCAAGCGCCTTGAACCTTCTAGCGGGACAACTGGAGAGATCTAGTTGCATCTCGCGAAATCAACGGCGAGGCGGTGCTGGACAATTTCAATTTTCGGGACTGCTTTCGCCGCAGCCACCAAGTCCTCGTGCAGCTTCTTCGACCCGCCATGCACAAGGATGCCTCGCGCGGTGACACCCTTCTCTTTCTTGAGGTGAGCAATATAGCGCCGTAGTTGATTGATGTTTGCGACGTTGGGCTGTCCCTGCTTACATTCAACGATAACGGTCTGATCGTTGCGGTCGAGCAGGACCACGTCGGAGCGTGTACTGTCCTGAAACGTGAGTTCACGTACCTTGAGTGTCGGGTGAACAGTAAGGCCGTCTTCAAGATGGTGCGGATAAGTGGCGATGTAGCCTGAGAGTGCATGCTCGTAGTCGAAGCGGGCGAACAGGCTCTCCCAATTCGCCTCGTCGTTCATAACTGCTTTCAGGCCGTCAAGAGACCGCGAACCGATCGTGGCGATGGTTGGCCTCAGCTCACCGCTTGTGAAGCGTGCCCCTTCCGGCAGAAACACAATCTGGTCGCGGTTATCAGGACCTGTGGTCAAATCCCATCGAACGAAGACGCGTCTTCCCATTTCTCCGTCAGGCTCGTCTTTCGTGCATGGAACGAGCGGGTTCCAGTCATCATCCTCAATTGCCTTGCCCGTAACTTCGGCGAGCCGCCCGACGCGGTTCCCCTTCAGCGATACGATGACGTAATCGCCAATCTGGATTTTCTGGAGGCTTGAACGCGCCCGACTCCATGCGGCGGCGTGTTCCTTGGCCGGAATAGAGCCAGTCAGCGGAAATCCCCATTCGCTGTGCCACCCCACCGCGACGCACTGGTTGCGAAACCAGCGTTGCCACATACCAGGGAATCTGTCTTCCATGCAATTTATCTTCCATAGCGTCATTCTGCGATTTCCTCTTCTCGGGGAACATGAGAGAAATTGTAGCGCGCTGGGAAATGTCTCGGGCTCCGGTCCTGCCTGGTTACTGGTCTCAACGAGCGCAAATACACATTGTGAGAAAGATCCACAATCTGCCAAGTGAAGGAGATAATGGACGGTAGCTACGACCCGCCATGTCGAACATCGCAATTCCGGTGCTGTTCCCGATCCCCACGGACGAGGATGACTTCGAGGATCTTTGCGTCGATATTCTGCGGATTTATTGGAACCGCCCCGGACTGGAACGCTACGGGCGCAAAGGCGAGCGACAAAACGGCATCGACATCCTGGACCTCGGAGGCGTAACGCCTCTCCATGCGGCCCAGTGCAAGCTCAAAGAGTTCCAGAAGACACTCTCGCCGACCACCATCGCCGAGGAAGTCGCAGATGCCTGCAATTTCGAGTTCCCCCTCGGCAAATACGGGATTCTGACCACGGCCAAGGTATCCACGCCGGCACAAAAGAAAATCCTCGAAATCAATCAACGCCACCGGGAACAGGGACTCTTTGAGGTCGAGCTTTTGACCTGGGGCAAGCTGTGCCAGCTCATTCAGAGGTATGACGACGTTCGCAGAACCTACTTTGAACTAACGGTCATTACGACGACCAGCCGCATCGGATCGAAGTCCCCCATCGTCGCACAGCACATCAAGGAAGCGGGTGTTGTCGTCGGGACCGTGGGCCTCACGGCGGAGATCGATGCGGCACGCGATGCGGTCAACAATCGCGAATTTCAAAATGCACTCCTGCTGTTGAATCGCATTCTCCTGCGGGAAAATATTGGCTCGATTTCGGCACACGACCGCTTTCGCATCAGCTCCAATCTTGCCTTCGCAGAGTTGGGTCTGGGCAAACCAGAGGTCGCAGCGCAACACTTCTTCGACGCGTTCGGCTGGGAGCCTACCGACGAACGCGCGAAAACCAATGAGGTCTACGCGTATATTCTTACTGGCCAGCAGGAGACGGCTTACGAAAAAGCAATGGCGCTTCGGAAGGAATATCCGAACTCTACGAAGCTGGCGGCAAACTGGGTCATCTCCGCGGCGCGCACGGTCAGCTTGAGCAGCATGGAAAATGAGCTTGAGGATGCCATCAAGAACGATGGCGAAGTAAGCCTTGCGCTTTCGCAGCGTGCGTTGATGGAGATGGAGATCGGCAAAGGAGTTGCCTACGCGCAAGCGGCTCTCCAAGTTCTGCCGAAATCCTCCCAGCCTCCTCTTTTCTTGGCGCGGGCCTACATGGGCTGGATCGTGCGCGCGGAAAAAGGACTGGACGGCCCTGCAATCTCGCGGGAGGAGTTGGAGCGGGAGATTGATACCGCGTTGGCGGACGCGTTGAGGTTTGCGGAAACGGAACGAGACAAGCACACCCAGGCAGAAGCGCTCGTTTTAAGGGCAGACCTGCGGATGTTGCAGAAACGCGGAGCGGATGCGGAAGCGGATGCGTATGCGGCCATCCGTATTGATCCAGACAACATCCAGGCACTTCTGGCTCTGTCTCATCTGCAAGGTTCGCGGAAGCGCATCGACGAGTCGATTAGCTTGCTGGAGCGCGCCTACCGCAAGGGCGCGAGGCCGGAAGCGGCGCTGATGTATGCTCGTGCTCTGGCACAGCGGGGACTTCCTGAAGACTTACAGCTTGCCGCTTCCATTCTCTCTGCGTTTGACATTTCCACACTGCTGCGCGAATTCCGCCCGGTTGTCGCTTCGACAGCCGTCGATGTATTGGTGCGCCAAAGCGATCTGGTTGGGGCAAGAACCTATATCGACGGAGTTCGAGCCCACCTCGACCCAGAGGTTGTGACTGCGCTCCAGGCACAGATCGCGGCACGCGAGGGCAACAAAGAGGAAGCGCAGCACCTGGCTCTCCAGGCAAAGCAAGAGATCGGCCCCTCCAGCAGTGTGGAATCGAAAGAATACTTGGCGCGGCTCTTTATGCGGCTGGAGATGCCAAGCGAGGCGCTTCCCCTCTTCCAGGAGTTATTCGACCTGAATACGCTGTCCTTCGACAGCGGGATGCTCCTCGACTGCGCCGCGCGGCTGCACCGGGACGACGTGGTGATAGCGACCTGTGCGGAACTGGAGAAACGGGGACAAGACCCGTGGGAGGTCGTCAGCTTTGAGGTTCAATATCGCCAGAAATACTCGCGGGAAAGCGCACTCGCCCGACTCGATGCGTTCCTGAGCGCACATCCGGGCCATAAGCTCGGAATTCTGATGCGCTCCGTGATCGGAGTCCAGTCCCGGGAACCGTCGCTTGTCAACGGAACCATCGAAGCACTCCCCAAGGTCGATGCGCTTCCGCCGGACTACATTATTCCGGCGATTCACGTTTTGCGTTTCGCGGGCGCTGGCAATGCGACGGTAGATTATGCGTACCGGTTCTTACGTCTCCATTTTGACGACATCCGTGCGCATCAGGCGATGATGCTCAGCCTCATGCCTGGCGATCCGTCCATCATACTTCCTGCTTCACTGGACATGGCCGCAGAAGACGCCGCAGTTGCTGTACATGAGGCTCTTAGCGGGAGTGTTCGCTGGTTCGTATTGGAGAACACAGAGAAGCCCGACGCTGCCTTTGAGGAGATTCCTCTCAACTCGGAACTGGCGAGAGAACTTCTTGGGAAGCGTGTCGGAGATACAGTGATTCTCGCCAAAGGGCACATGGAGAGTCGCACAGGCACGGTGCGCCAGATTCTTCCCAAGTACGTTCGGCGATTCCAAGACTGCATGGGAGAGATGCAGTTGCGGTTCGGAGCCGCAAGTTCGGTCGAATCGGTACATCTTGGCACCACGGAAGAAGAGATACACCGCGGCTTGCTGAAGGTTCTTGACTCAGCCAAGAGGCGAGAAGCCTCGATCTTGCAGGCACGCCGTATCTACGATGAGAATCCTGTCCCTCTCCACCTCTTCGGAGACCGCTTCGGGAAGAACGCCTATCTGGCCCTCGCTTATCTGGCCCAGCAAGAAGATCAGGCAGTCAAATGCTGCTTCGGAACGCCTGAGGAGCGCCGTCAGAGCAACTTCGCGCTTCAAACCTGCAACGCCGTTGTGCTCGACATTACTGCGATTGCCACGATTCGGATGATCGGTTGCGAAGACCTCGTGTTCGAGGAAAAACGATTCCACTTTCAAATCAGTGAGGGAACCTTCAACGAGTTACAGGAAACCTTGATCGATGATCTGTTTTCTGGCGCAACGAGCGGAACAATCGCGCACAAAGACGGCGTTTCCTCCTTCACAGAAGAAACATCAGAACAGAAGGCCGCAAGAAGACAGGAAGATCAGAAATTTCTGGACCGGCTGAAAGCGGCGGTTGAGATCGTGCCGGTGATAGAACTGTCCGCGCTCGAACCTGCCAAGCGCGATCCACTGGAGGAAGTCTGCGGATCATACGGCGCGGAGACCATGCTTCTTGCTTCCCGCCCGGACGCAGTTTTGTGGACAGACGATTTGATCTTGGCAGAACTTGCAAAGACGGAATTCGGTGTCAAGAGAGCGTGGACGGAAATCATCGCCGAGCAGACGATGTTCGCCGGCCAGATCACCGATGCCATAAGGCAAAAGATTGTTGCCTCGTTGATCGGCATGAATTACACCTCGACTCATCTCGATAGCGCCATCATGCTCAAGGCGGTTGAAATGTCCGATGCAACGCCTTGGAGGTTTCCGTTTAAGCAGTTCGTCGAGATTTTCCAAAAGCCTACAGGCAATCTGCAAACTCTGCTGGGAATCTTCGTCGACTTCTTCATCAGGCTCTATCGTGCGGATTACCTGCCGGAATCCCGGTGCAGAATCGTAACTGCTCTCTTGGATGCACTGTGGCGCAGTGTTCCTTTGCGCCTTCCGCTCCTGCATATTCGGAGAAACAGTGCTCAGTTTTTCGGGTTGAATCCCGTCGGCCAGAATCAGTTCGATAGATGTTTCGATCGATGGTATGCTACAGTGCCCGACAGGATCGTCGGCGGAGCGAAGCCTTCTTGAGAGACAGCAAATGCCGGAACGGCCATTGAGATTGTGGATCGATCGCAGATCGGCAAGGAATCCCCCGCGCGGTACAGTAGCGGTACATTCATCAGCACCGAAATCCACCATTGGCACGATGAAAAACTCGACGCTCTGTTGGTGATACTTTCTTTTGAGCTCCTGTGCAGGGCAGTGCGGTTAGATGCACAAGGGATACTTTCGTATATATATGACAATACTGTAGATATGCTGCATGGTGCAGGCTTGTGCGGTTTGGTGCAGTAGCCAGAGATCGGACTTAAAATCCGCGGACGCTCATGTGGTAGAGCCCGCTTCCCGCGGTACAGACAAACCCTTGATCCGGCCGACAATGGCCGTGTGCTCTAATCGCGGTTTCGACGCAAAATGCTGTCTTTGGCGCACAAACGGACCACAGATAAATCGAAATTTAAAACTTTTCAGTTACCCCGCATGAATCTGTCCTGGCACACCTTCCGGAAAATCCGATGCCGATCTACCGTGGGCATATGGACAGCGAGCAGCCCATTTCCACGGAGGTTGACGGCGGGTGCGCGGAGGGGTTCAAGCCCAAGTCTCCGTGCGTCGTGCCGGAGGAAATCTTGCTCGATGCCGTGGATGTCTCGATCCGGCTCAAGGTCAGCGAGGATTGGGTCTGGGATCACTCCAGCCGACGCGCGCCCTTTTTGCCGGCAATCTGGCTGTCAGATGG
>Ga0182027_10003593_pt1 | contig 24444 bp, 14 predicted proteins | sample 712E1DmetaG_FD_121300 | JGI IMG/M metagenome (GOLD analysis project Ga0182027, IMG submission 121300) | Permafrost microbial communities from Stordalen Mire, Sweden - 712E1D metaG (Illumina Assembly) | ecosystem: Environmental > Terrestrial > Soil > Wetlands > Permafrost | place: Sweden... | reverse complement strand
GTTGAGAGATGGAACTCCTTTTCCCGATGGGTTAGGAATATCGCCTCCAAAGGACCAGAATTCTTCCATTCACATACTCGAATGTTTCACAGAACTGTATAAAGTCTGGCCGGATTCTACACTAAAAGAACGTTTATCTTCTATGCTTCGGCTGGTGAGGGATACTATTACGACAGAAAAGGGATATTTGACTTTATTCTCCCAGCGTGATTGGACACCTGTTTCCTTTAAGGATGCTAGTGATGCAGTGCGAAAAATGAATTTCGAATTTGACCATGTTTCCTTTGGTCATGATGTTGAAACGGCATATCTCATGCTGGAGGCATCAGAAGCATTGGGGATAAAAAACGATACGACGACTCTTAGAATTGCCAAGAAAATGGTCGATCATGCATTGCAATATGGTTGGGATAAGGAACGTGGAGGGCTTTTTGATGGAGGATATTATTTTCCAGGAGAGCAGCATGCAAGAATTGTACGAAACACAAAAGAGTGGTGGTCGCAAGTAGAAGCTCTTAATGCATTTTTAATGATGTCGGATTATTTCCCGGAAGATGCGCAGCAATATTACAAAAAGTTCTGTATTCAATGGAATTATTGTAAGAACTATGTTATTGATCAAGAACATGGGGGTTGGTATTGGGGCGGTGCGGACATTGTTCCGAAAATAAAATATTCGCCGAAAGGATCGATTTGGAAAGGCTGCTACCATACATCAAGGGCACTGATAAATTGCATCGATAGGTTGAAAAGCAGGATAGTTGTTTCTGATCAAAAACATTTTGCTCCAGTAAACAAGAATGCTTCTCCCGAAGCAAGAAAACTCTTGGAATACCTTTATTCGATGAGAGGCAAAAAAACAATAGCCGGTCACCATAATTATATTGGGAGGATAGATACCTATCCTAACCGTGTAAAGGAACTTACCGGGAAATTGCCTGAAATCTGGGGATGCGATTTTGCTGGATACTTTCACAAAGGATATGCAGATACACTTGTACAGACAGCTTATAGGAAATTCAAAGAGGGTTATATTATTACTTTAATGTGGCATGTCGGCCGGCCGCAGGACGATCCTCCTTTTGGTTGGAAAGAAAGTGTGCAGGCTAAATTGACGGACAGGGATTGGGAAGAATTAATAACCCCGGGCACCGCCTTGAATGCAAGGTGGTTAAACCGCGTAGATTCTATAGCAAAATATCTCAATGAATTAAGGGTTTTAGGAGTGCCTGTCTTGTGGCGTCCATATCATGAATTGAATGGTGTCTGGTTCTGGTGGGGAAATCGAAAAGGTGAAAATGGATCTGCCAAGTTATATAAGATGATGTTTGATCGTTTTGTCAATTATCATAAACTCAATAATCTGATTTGGGTATGGAATACAAATGCACCCCGTCAACTTATTGATGATGAGGCATATGCATATGAAGATTACTTTCCGGGAATAGATTATGTAGATGTCCTCGCGACGGATGTATATCGCAGTGATTACCGGCAAAGTCATCATGATGACCTTGAGAAACTTGGTCAAGGAAAAATAATCGCGTTGGGTGAAGTAGGAGAAGTGCCGACTCCGGCTATTTTAGCACGTCAACCTCTGTGGGCGTGGTTTATGATTTGGGGAAATTTTGTAGATACACACAACACTCCACAACAAATGAGGGATATCTATAATTATCCCAACATAGTAACGCATGAAGATTTCTTAAGGAAGAATTGAATTCATCTATGTTCCAAGGAACGGTTTTTGGATACATAGCCGCAAGCATTTGATATAGTGTGAATAATATAACGATATGAGATGACAAGACGACACGAATTTATCAAATTAATGAGTGGAGCAATGGACACAATCTTGCTTGGGGAAACACAGTAGAGTTTTCATGAAAAAAGTTATTATAGTCTTTCTGATTTTTTTCTCTTATGTGAATGCCCAACAGGTGCCTTTCACTCGCGGTGTAAACGTTACTGAATGGTTTCAAGTGGATAATGTAAACCAGCTTCAATTTGCCAAGTATACTCAGAAAGATTTTGAAGAACTGAAGAGCCTTGGGGTCAATGTCGTACGGCTTCCTGTCAATCTTCATTCCATGACCAATGGAGCACCGTCATATATGCTCAGTCCACTCTTTCTTTTCTTTTTGGATCAAGTGGTTGATTGGGCTGAGAAGGTGCAGATGAATTTGATCCTTGACAACCATTCATTCGACGTCACAGTATCCACCGATACGGCTATAGATAAAATATTAATTCCGGTATGGACGCAAATGGCGGCACATTATAGAAACCGCTCTACGAACATAATGTATGAAGTTCTCAACGAGCCGCATGGAATTACAGATGCAAAATGGAATCAGATTCAGCAGGCTGTCGTTGCGGCTATTCGAACAGTTGATCAAAAACATACTATCATTGTCGGTCCGGCAAATTGGAATAGCTATAATAATTTATCTGCTATGCCGATGTACAGCGATACGAATCTTATTTATACTTTTCATTTTTACGATCCATTTCTTTTTACGCATCAGGGTGCAGATTGGACAGATCTTGGGCCAGTTTCAGGAATTCCATTTCCCTATAGTGCGCAGAGGATGCCGGTATATCCGCCTGCATTGCAAGGAACTTGGGTTCAGTCAAGTTTTAACTCCTATAATTCTGATGGAACAGTGCAGAAAGTGCAAAATTGGCTCAATATTGCAATCAATTTCCAAAAGGCACGCAATGTCCGAATATACTGTGGCGAGCTTGGAGTCTATATGCTCAACAGTTCGGACACCGACAGGGTGTTTTGGTATGAAATGGTTCGTAACTATCTAGAGCAAAACAATATTTCATGGACGATGTGGGATTACAAGGGCGGGTTTGGCCTCTTTAAAAAAAACAGCGATGAACTATTTCAGTATAATTTGAACATTCCATTAGTAACAGCACTCGGTTTTGCTGTCCCGCCGCAGACCAACTACGTTCAAAAACCTGATACAACCGGCTTTGCATTGTATACCGATTATGTAGGGGAAAATATAGACAATGCAAGTTATAACACCGGCACACTCGATTATTATTCTGCTCAAAATCCTTTCAGTGGAAATTATTGCATTTATTGGAATGGCGCACTTCAATACCAGCAAATTGGTTTCGATTTCAAACCAAACAAAGATCTTTCTTATCTCAAAGACCATGGGTATGTGTTTGATTGCAGAATAAGAGGTGATGTGTCCACCACATCGGTCGATATTCGTTTCGTAGATACAAAAACAAATGACCCGAGTGATCACCCCTGGAGGATGCGCTATACGATTAATAATTCCGTGGTAAATTTTAACAACCAATGGCAGCATCTTCAAATTCCGTTGAAAGATTTCACGGAACAAGGTTCTTGGGATAATGCATGGTATGATCCTGTCGGTTTGTTTGACTGGAAGAATATTGATCTGTTCGCAATTGTTGCTGAGAATGGCAATCTCACTGCCAATAATCTTTGGTTCGATGATATAAAAATCATCAATCCGAACAGCACTCTTGTCGACGACAGCAAAGCTCTCCCTTCTTCGTTTGACCTTGCACAGAATTTCCCTAATCCATTTAATCCAAGCACCACCATCAATTATCAACTCCCTGACGCAGTGAAGCGATTCACTGTATCCTTAAAAGTATATGATATGCTTGGAAGAGAAGTAGCTAAGCTTGCTGATGGCATGAAGGATGCAGGATATTATACAGCAACGTTTGATGGTTCGAGGCTGGCAAGCGGGATATATTATGCGCGGTTCACAGCGGCGCCGAAGGACGGGAGTACACCCTTCGTGCAGTCGAAAAAGTTAATCCTGCTTAAATAATAAGGATGCATATGAAACGTTATTGTTATTTTCTTTTTTTAATTTCTCAGACTCTTTTATCTCAAAATATCATTCCTGCTAACAATCCCAATATCCAGTATTATGGCAGATGGGATATGACCGATCCAACCGGTCCGACACATTCTTGGCCCGGAGTCTATATCTATGCGGTTTTTCAAGGGACAAGCATAGGTATTCGGACAGATGATAATTTTAGTTATTACAACGTATTTATCGACAGTACATTTGTACAAGTGTTTCATGGAAACAACTCGGGAATTAATTCATATACACTACGGTCCGGACTGACCGACGGTACACACACAATTCTGCTTACCGTGCGGGGGGAGGATTCATGGACAAAGTTTGGATTTTATGGATTCATTGTAGACGCGGGTAAAAGTCTTCTGCCGCCGCCGCCGCGGATTGCAAGAAAAATTGAATTTATCGGTGATTCGTACACTTGTGCATCCGGTAATGAATGGACAGATGCGACAGCCGCTCCTAACGATTCGTATTCAAATGTTTATTTAGGGTTCGGTCCTGTCATTGCCAGGCATTATAATGCACAGTATCAAATGACAAGCCGGGGCGGTATCGGTTTGGTGCTTGATTACCAGGGAAATTATTCAAACAATCTTCCGAGCGCTTTTGATAGGACGCTTTTCTATACTAGTGAACCCAAATGGAATTTTTCTCAATGGATTCCAAACTTAGTTGTGATATGCTTAGGTCTGAATGATTATAGCGGCTGGAATGGTTATAATGTTCCGATATCGGATGAAAATGCACAACTGTATCGGACGAAATATCATGATTTCATTGCGACAGTTATGGGGGAGTATCCTGGAGCGAATATTCTCATCGTGGCTCCAAACGGTCTTGACTGGTTGAAAAATAATATTTCGCAGGTAGCCGCAGAAGAAAATGCCAAGGGGCACACAAACGTGCATTATGCCTATTTTCCCTATTACGATGGCGGCTATGTAAATGCTGGGCACCCGACCGTTGCTACCCACCAAAAAATTGCCGATACACTTATCTATGCCATGAACTCCATGAATATTTGGACGCCGTATCACGGTACTGTTGCACCTAAGATAACACAAGTACCTGTATCTGGATTTACGATCTATGATACATCGTATGTCTTGAATATTACGACCGATTCCTACGCGACGATGCGCTATTCCACGAAGGATAAACCGTATGATCAAATGGAAAACACATTCACAACTACGGGTAAACGTAATCATTCTGTTACTCTCTCCGGCACTCAAGGATCTGGAAATAAATATTATTTACGCGGAAAGGATATATACGGGAATGTCATGGATACTTCCGCCGCCGTCCAGTTTAGTGTGGATACCACAAAAGTTTCAGTCCGATGGACTGCTGGAGCGTATGATCATTCTCATTGGAAGACAGGAAAGTCTCCATTGGGAAGCCCGACCGACTCCACTATCACCACACACACCAACACCGTTAAAACAATTTACTATTATAGTACATTTGCAATTTCAGGATTTGATAGAATTTATACGTTCACTCTCAAAATAACTGGTCATGATGGTATGGTAGTGTACCTGAACGGGAAAGAATATACAAGAATCAATATGTCTGGCGATCTTATGACCGATTCGACACTTGCTGTTCAATCTCTGCTAGTGAATCAACCCCTATGGATCTTTGCTGAAAGTGGGTTGTTGCATGAGGGAGTGAATACGGTTTCGGTGGAAGTGCATACGGCAAGCTCATCGGCTCCAAGTACGGTATTCAATGCCTCGCTACAGGATGACAACGGGACGTTCCACTTTTCAACTGGCTCTCTCTGGTCTTACGATGATAGCGGACAGATGCCGCCTGATCTCATAATGAATAAACCGATCGTCGGTGTATCTGAGAAGCCAGATATTTTGCCAACCAGGACAAAATTGTACTCGAATTATCCAAATCCATTCAACCCAATGACGACATTGAAGTTTGACCTGAGCACAAAGACGCGGGTCAGACTATCGGTGTTCAACATGCTGGGGCAGGAAATTGCAGTTGTATTGGATGAACAGAAGGAGGCTGGCAGCTATTCAGTTCAATTTAATGCAGCACATTTGGCTTCCGGTGTCTATTTCTACCGGATGGAAACGGGATCATTTTTCGAAACGAGAAAAATGCTTCTTCTAAAGTAGAAATATAAAATCAGAAAAAAAAGAATATGTTTCATTCGAATCGATTAATTGTTTTGGTATGTGCAGGTTTTTTTGTTCCTCTTTTCTGGATCGTTCCTGCTCATGCTCAGTCACATCCATCCGATACATTATTTCGGATCAATGATGCTGGATATTTTGAGACGGTGAACTGTAATGTTACGATGTTTGATGATTTTTACCCTGAGGGTCATCAAGGGGGGATGACAATCATACAAAACGGAAGCCGAATCGCTGCAAATGGGGATATCCGGTTGGAGCCGACACCAGGTCAATGGTCTCCCGTTCCTCATTTAGGAAAACGAAATATCGATCGGGAACATGGTATTATCACTGTGACACTTTGGTATCCAGATTCAAGTCGAAATCGGAACGGATTCAATCCAATCAATTATCCGGATCTCTCGTTCACCTATACTTTGAAAACTGAAGCATGGGGCGAAAGTATACGATTGGTAGTTGATCTTGACCGGCCGATGCCTGTGGAGTGGGCGGATAAAGTGGGATTTAACCTGGAAATATTTCCCGGGCTTTTTTTCGGTGAGCATTATTTGATGGATGGTACATCCGGTATGTTTCCTCGGCAAGCCGGTGGACCGATAAAAAAGGATAGGGATGCGAGATTGCAAATTTCGCCCATGGCAGTAGGAAAACAATTAATCATTGCGCCTCACGATAAGGGAAAAGAAATACGTTTTACGAGTGTTAAGAACGATCTTCAATTGCTGGATGGACGGGGACTGTATAATAATGGATGGTTTGTTCTACGCTCAACTATTCCAGCCGGTGCCATGAAGCGTGCAATTGAATGGATTATTACACCAACGCCAAACCCGAATTGGAAATATAAGCCGATTATTCAGGTTTCTCAAATAGGTTATCATCCCAAACAAACAAAATTTGCAGTTATCGAATTGGATAAATTAACAAAGAACTATGAACCTATTCAGCTTATAAAAATTAATGTTGATTCCATCGTAGCAATCAAAACAGATAGGGTTCCTAAATCGTGGGGGCGATTTTTACGATATCAGTATGTGCGGTTTGACTTCAGCGATGTAGTGGAAGAAGGATTGTACAAAATTCGATATGGCAACAAAGAATCGAGTGAATTTGAAATTAAGAATGATATCTTTGCCAGATATGTGTGGCAGCCTACACTGGAGTATTTTCTTCCTGTGCAAATGTGCCACATGAAAGTAACAGACAGATACAAGACATGGCATGGGCTTTGCCATATGGATGATGCTTTAATGGCTCCGATCAACACTATTCATTTTGACGGATATTTCCAAGGACCATCGACATTTACAAAATTTCAACCGGGTGAGCATGTTCCGGGATTGAACATTGGCGGCTGGCATGACGCCGGCGACTTTGACCTGCGGATCGAGTCTCAGTCTGAAACTGTCTACCGGCTTTCGTTGGCATATGAACTTTTCAAAGTTGATTATGATGAGACATCAATAAACCAGCATACGAGGAAAGTGGAGATTCACAAACCGGATGGGAAGCCAGATTTCCTCCAGCAGATTGAGCATGGAGTGTTAAGTATTGTTGGGGGATATGAATCTATGGGCAGATTGTATCGGGGCATAATCAGTCCTACGCTCGATCAATACGTCCTTCTGGGAGACGGCTCGACGATGACAGATAATCTGGTTTATCATAAGCAAGAAAAAGATCCTATCCTTCATCAATCATTACCAAAAGACGATAATTGGGTATTCACAGAAAACAATCCAAGAAGAGAATTACAAGTAGCGTATGCACTTGCCGCTTCAAGCAGAGTGCTCCATGGATATAATGATGAGTTAGCTGGCAAATGTATCAAGATCGCGGAAGAGCTTTATAAAAAGAATATCACGGTTTGCGTCACAGAAAAGATTCAACCGGCAGCCGAACTTCTGTTGGCGACTTCGAAACAAGAGTATGCGACTTTCCTACTAGAAAATGCCGATTCATTGGTCCAGAACATTGAGCATTTTGCTGAAGTTCTTGGCAGAATCACGGTGAAACTGAACAAACCAATATTTACACATACAATTGAAGCAGCGGTGTGTAAAGCATATGACCGTATGATGATTCTACAGAAAGAAAATCCGTATGGGGTTTCATACAAGCCGTACATTTGGGGAGCCGGCTGGGGGATTCAAGCGATGGGTGTGAAACAACTTTTGCTCCATATGGGATTTCCTCAAGTTTACAAACGTGATGCTGCATTCAATGCACTGAACTTCGTTTTAGGATGTCATCCCGGGGAGAACACTTCTTCTTTCGTTTCCGGAGTCGGCATTCAGTCCGTGACGACGGCGTATGGGTTCAATCGGGATGAGTGGTCCTATATTCCAGGTGGGGTTGTGAGCGGCACCGCACTCATTCGCCCAGATCTGCCGGAACTGAAAGTATGGCCCTATTTTTGGCAACAAACAGAATACGTTATGGGAGGGGGAACAATCGATTTTATGATTCTGGCCTTAGCAGCTGATCGGTTGTTGAATGAACCAGGACAATGATAAATCATTATTTTACACTAAAAGAAGAGTGCTGCCAGTGAAGGGAGCAGCTTCTCACAACAGACAACAATCAGGATACAACCATGAAAAATACAATCGTCGGAAAAGCATTGTCAAATATTCCTTGGGAAAAGAAACCTAAAGGCTGCACAGATGTATTATGGAGATACAGCAAAAATCCTATTCTGGACTGGAACCCGATACCCAAAGCTGCGCGTATGTATAATAGTGCGGTCCATGAGGCGGAAGGAGGGTTTGTTGGTATATTTCGAGCGGATCAAAAGAACGGAAGAGCAACGCTGTTCTTTGGAAAGAGTAAAGATGCCTTGAAATGGACGATAGGGCCGGATCCCATTCATTGGGTTGATGAGAGCGGAATGCCAAATCCAACCAGCTATGCCTACGATCCTCGGCTTGTAAAGATCGATGAAACATACTATATAGTTTGGTGCGATGATATGCATGGCGCATCCATCGGGTTAGGAAAGACAAAGGATTTTAAAACTTTCATTCGGATGCCGAATCCCTTAATGCCGTTTAACAGAAATGGCGTTCTGTTTCCGCGAAAGGTTAATGGAAAATATCTTTTACTCAGTCGTCCAAGCGATAGCGGGCACACTCCCTTTGGTGATATTTTTATGAGTGAAAGTCCGGATCTCGTTCATTGGGGGAATCATAAATTCGTCATGGGGAAAGGAGGGCAAGGTTGGTGGCAGGGAGTGAAGGTTGGCGCTGGTCCTATTCCCATAGAGACAAAAGAGGGGTGGTTGTTGTTTTATCATGGAGTCTCCACAACCTGTAATGGATTTGTGTACAGCTTTGGGGCGGTAATACTTGATCTTCATAATCCGAGCCATGTCCTTTTTCGAACAAAAGATTATCTATTGACCCCGGAAAAACCATATGAGACCACCGGTTTTGTTCCGAACGTGGTATTTCCTTGCGCCAATCTGTATGATGCGGAGACAGGAAGAATAGCATTATATTATGGTGCTGCAGATACATGCACTGCATTGGCATTCACTCAGGTCGATGCATTGCTGGAATATATAAAATCTAATTCGGAGCAATTCTGATTTGAGTGTCTAAAGTTATAATTTGTTGACCGGGAGAGAATAGAGCCCGGTGATTATAAAAATATTTTCTTGTTGTATAAAAAAGAATTCAAGAAGACATTGACTTTCCAGAAACAACACAGCAAATTATTTCACCCAGGGATTTCGGACAGTTCCCAAAAAACCAATCCCGATGAAGGATAGAATGAGCAAACAATTTATTGGTATCGGCATATTTGCGGCGGTGGCACTCTTCTATGTTTTGGCTTTATATTTCTTTGCGCACCGAGAACCAAAACCTATTGTGGAAATCTTTTTTGCGGATCGGATGACGGAAGCACATCAGGTTCTGATTGAGCGCTATAATGCTCGGCATACAGGTACGATAAAGGTGATCCCCATTGATTTTCCCAATCCGGATTTCAGTACGGATACGCGCAAAGAAGTGCTTGCGCGGTCTCTTCGCGGAGAAGATGATGCTATCGATCTACTTTCAATCGATGTCATCGGTGTGCATCGCTTTGCAAAATGGTGTGAACCCCTTGGGAAGTATTTTACTGAGGAGGAACGCAATCGGATAACGGAAATGGGATTGCATACGTGCTATTATGACGGCGAGTTAATGGCTGTGCCGCTTGATGTTGTGCAGGGTGTTATGTATTACCGTGAAGATCTCTTGAGTCAACTGCCCGGTGGAAAGCAATTGATGGAACAAGTGAATAAAGGCATTACGTGGCAAAACTTGTTGAAGAGCGCCGCAAACCTTCACTATCAAGGTCCGTTTTACATCTTTCCTGCAGCTGATTACGAAGGACTTATTTGCAGTTATATAGAAATCCTTCTCAGCCTGCGTCCGGATTATTTCGAAACTATTGGGTTTAGATTCAAAACACCAGAGGCTCGAAAAGCTTTGCAGCTCCTTGTCGATTTAGTGCAGAAATATAAAGTGACACCTTCTGACGTAGGAAATTTTACTGAAGTGGCCAGCTATGAATACTTTATTCGGCAGAATGGTCTGTTCATCCGCGGATGGACAAGCTATGATAAGGATTTCAAGAATGCAAGGACAATTGACTCAGTGAAAGAATCGTTTCTGCGGAAAGCACAGATTCCTTTTTTATCTGAGGGAAAACCATCCGCTGTGTTTGGTGGGTGGAATCTTATGGTCGCTAAGGCAAGTAAGAAAAAGGAAGCGGTGATCGACTTTATGAAATTTCTTCTCTCGGATGAATCGCAGGAGACCTTTTACGCGAGATCTGGATATTATCCTGTAGTCAAATCATTCTACACCGATTCGATCTATCTGCATCGCTATCCTGAAATTGTACAGATCAAAGAATTAATGAAGTATGGTGTTCATAGACCTGTGCAGGAGAACTATACAAAATATTCAAAAATCATGGCTCGCTATTTTCATCTGTCTATACTTGGTAAGATGTCTGTCGATGAAGCTCTGGATCGTGTACAGAACTCTATCGAGTCAGAAGGAAGTCAATTGGGAGCTCGCTAAGATGCCAGGAATTCCAATTTCAGAACGTATTAAAGAGAAATTATCACGCTATCAATTTGAGATTCGCCATATCATAGTTATTTTTTCAATTCTGATTGCTTTCCAGATTATTCTCATCTTCTTTCAAAAAGCAACCTTAAGTAATTTTTTACAGGATACACAAAGCTGGTTTCAGAAGTATTATGCTGAACGGCTTGCGTTGGTGACGACAACAAATGTAGAACTCTTGTTTGAAAGCCAACAGCGTCTTCGGGCCAGACAAGATAATTCAGATGTCTATCTTGTTAATTCTCTCAATGTCATCCTCAAGCAGCAACTCATCCATCGCAGTGTTGATGATATTTGTCTGATCCTGGTAAAAGATCACAAGACATATGTCATTGATAACGGCCAGAAACTCTCAGCGTATTTTAACGGCACGCTGTCCGCTTATTTGGGAGAACCACATCCCGCCCATAAAGCAGCGCTACAATTCTTTCTGGCATCAAAAGAAGAGATGAGCCGTAGTGAAAAAGTGCTCAGCGCCGTCACCAATGAGAAAACATTCGATGTGATCGTCCCGTTTGTTCCTGATGGCGAATTTTTAGGCGTTATGTATATGCGGATCACTCCTGATTTTACATTCCTAACATCCGAAATTCAATCAAGTTTCAACAAGGTTTCATTGATCTTTTCCGCACTAATTCTCATTGGCTTGATAGCTATTTTTATTGTTTCTTCGCGGGCAGTGAGAGAACGAAATAGAGTGCAGGAGGAACTATTCGTTGAGCATGAGCAAAATCTTGAAAAACAAATCCGCCTTCAAAAGGAATCTCTGTTCACGAAACGGATCTATCATACTCATCATAAAGCTGAAAAAATTATGGGCTTTATCAAAGATGATGTGCGGCGGATGAACACAGAGAATCTTGGAGAGTTAAAGCACCGTGTCATAACGTATTCCAATTTCATTTCGCGAATTATTTATGATATGAAATGGTACGACCAGGACATCAACACAATTGTGAATACGATGTTCCATACGAATATCAATACACTGATCGAATTCATTGTGAAGAATGTTTTTTTACGGACATCGAGCAAGAATGAAATGTTGGAGTTTAAGCTGGATTTGGATTCGGCATTGCCGCTCATACGCGTGAACGAGTTTACAGTGTGGGAAATTTTGGAACCGCTGATTCAGAACAGCATCGACCACTGTGGTATTAACTTCGTGACAATTCATATTCAGACGCTGTACAATCGAAGAGAAAATATTTCTACTATTAAAATCTCTGATAACGGGAAAGGAATTGTTCCGGAATTATTGGAAACAGGTCCTCGGGGGGTCAAGAAGCTCTTCCTGGAACACGAAACCACAAAGAAAAAATTCCAAGCACATTCCGGTTATGGATGCTATATCGCCCACCAGCTTGCTGTCGGGAAATGCGACTGGCAGCTGGATGTAGAAAATCTTACAGAGGGCGGTTGTCAGTTTACCATCTCAATTCGAAATTAGGAGTATATATGATTTCCTCAAGCAGCATAAAAGTATTATTAGTAGACGATGAAGATTTTGATGTTTCGCGGGTCAAAAATACCATAAATCTCTCCTCGACAAAAATTCATGTAGAGAATGTCGTGTCAAATGGCCGGGCAGCACTGGAACAAATTCAACAAAACCCGGATCTCTTTGATGTTGTCATTCTCGATTATCAAATTTCTGGCGGGTTGCGCGGCGAAGAGCTTATCCGTAAAATAAAAGAACTGGATCCATTTATTCAGATCATCGTTATTACGAAAATGACAACAAACACTACGGATTTTGAATTCGCGAATAACCTCTTAAAAGCCGGGGCAGTTTGGTACTGCACAAAATATCCGGGCAATATAGAAGATTATATCTACCAGCCGACAGATTTTATTTTAAGCATTGTAAACGCTTATGAAAAAAAGCGGTTAGAAAAACAAAAGTTAAAATCCGATAAGAGATTGTTGCAGAGCATAGAAAGCATGCTTGAAGCGAAGAAAATTATTGGGGAATCTAAACCAATACAACAATTGAGAGAGGCGATAGAGAAGTATGCAAAAAGCGATGCCAATATACTTATAACAGGCGGTTCTGGAACTGGAAAAGAACTCGTCGCTTGGAATGCACATTTGAAAAGTAAACGGCGCTATGAAAAGTTTATTCCCATCAACTGCGGAAGTATTCCTCATGAATTGGTGGAAAGTGAATTATTCGGATATGAAAAAGGATCATTTACGGGCGCAACTGCAATGAAATCTGGATTGTTTGAGATAGCGAACAACGGCACTATTTTCCTTGATGAGGTATCCGAATTGCCTTTATCAGCACAAGTGAAATTACTGCGGGTTCTTCAAGAAGGAGAAATCGAAAAGATCGGCAGAACGGGGAGTATGTCGGTGAACGTGCGTGTGATAACCGCAACGAATAAAAATCTTACCGCCGAAGTGAATGAAGGGCGATTTCGAGAAGACCTCTTTTATCGTCTCAATGTCATTCCTATCGATGTTGTTCCGCTCCGTCAACGGGGAGAGGATATTATTCTTCTCTTTAATCATTTCTTGGAGTATTTTAGCAATGATATGGATATTCCTGCCCCGACCGTTGATCCGAAGGCGTTGGATATCCTCATGAATTATAAATGGCCAGGCAACGTACGTGAGCTCCGCAATGTCGTACAGCGTCTCGTGCTCAATAATGCCGATCACATTGGTGTGAAAGAAGTGAGCAATCCAATGATCCTCAAGAATTCCCCTCTGTCAAAGGATTCATCATTCGAGGAACTCTATACTGGTCAGGTACTGACGCTGCGGGAAATGGAAAAAAGTTTTCGGTTAAGGTACTTTAAATATGTCCGGAGTATTTCCAGTTCCGACGCTAATGCTGCAGACAAACTCGGTATTGCACCGTCTAATTTTTATCGTATGTGCAAAGAACTTGGATTGAAATAATCATCCGGACAGTTACTTGGTTACGGAGAGAATCCGATCACAGAGGAACAATCTGTCATGTATAAGATGGTAACGATATGTGGAGTTCATCGTCTCTTATACATGGATCATTATTTTTTTGCAATAATAAAAACCGCGTCCAGTTCGAACAGCAATTCTTCTCGGCAGACATCTGCCACAACATTGACCGAAGGAATATTGGGGATGCCCACTTGTTCGATCACCTTTTGAAAAACAGGAAAATCTTCTTTGCGTTTGATAAATACAGTGACCTCGCAAAGATCCTGAAGCGTCGCTCCTTCTCCTTCTGCTAATGCGGCTACTACCTTCAGACTCTGATGGATCTGTGCAGCCGAATCACCTGCATGCATGCTTTTTCCTTGTTCGTCTATAGAAGCAGTTCCCGATACAAGAATCAGTTTGCTGGATGAATCTTCTACGATCATCGCACGTGAAAATGCAGAACCGTAACGGAACGGCGAGCGCTGTTTGGTGCCACTGATAGCACGCACGATAGTTGCACTTTGATCTGATCGATGGATAGCGAACACATCCATTGTTGCGGGACGGCCTGAAGGATTATTCCCCTCGATTCCTGTGCTTGCTGGAAGGTAAATTTGTTCTGCTTGTACTTTTGAATCTCCAAGAAAACCATAATCCACATAACATCGATTCCTCACCGTATTGAATTCGCCGTACCAATCTAATATATCAGACAAGTAAATCCATGTTCGCACTACATCTTGATAGGTAGCTCCTGCAGTACGGAGGAGATTTTCTGCTTGATGGAACATCGTTTCGGTCTGTGATGTCCTGCTTGCATGATTTGACGTGTCTCCACCATTGACACTGTGGAGCATGAAGAATGTTGCACCATTAAGATTCCATGCGCGCCCTTTAGGAATTCCTTGATCCAGGATCGTCCGAATCTGAATCTCTGGTGTAGAATGGATAGCTCTCATCTGCATCCCGGCAAAATGAGCTCCTGAACATGACTTCCCTTCGATATACGTAATAGGTGTATTTGTCTCTATTGCATACTTTTGAAAAGTTCGAGCGCGTATCTCTGTTAGCTGCATTTGAAATTCAATGTCTCCAAAGCATCGTTCCTGAACAATTTGATAGGAAGACACTGATAATAGTTGGGCAATTCTATCATATATTTGCTCGACCGACTGACTCGGATCGGCGTCGTGTTCAGTTATCGAAGCGGTGAGAAATAATTGATTCTGTGCAGTTGTAATAAAAATCTTGTGAGTGGGATATGTTTCAATCATACGGTTAATCATCAATTCCATGGTTTAACGTTTTCCCTTTGTGTGAGGAGAAGGACTCTGAGTTCCTAGGGAAGGTTTTATGTTCATTGAGTTCATATATTGGATTACTGTTGTATCTAATTGTGCGGCTTTTGCAGTGGTGTAAGCGGCGTTCGCCAGAGCTTGTGGGCTCACTCTCACGGGTTCTTTTATAAATTCCGGGACATTATATATTTCTAGAAAAGAGTCATAAAACAAGGGATCTTTCTGCGGCATGATAAACGGCTTGGATGTATTTCCCATTGAATCAATATGACTCAAATACAAGCGAGTAAATTGGCCGTCTTCTCTTTTACTCGAGAACACAATCCATCGGCTGTTACTTGACCAGGAATGATACCCTTCGGCTCTCTCACTGTTCAATGCCATCTTCTCTCGTCGACCATTTGTCAGATCGAGTAAATACATGTCAGCACTGGAATGAAAAATTGGAAACGATCCGTATTGAGATGCTGTGAAGATAAGAAATCGGCCGTCTGGCGATATCTTGGGTTCGGTAATACTCAATCCAAATTCTTTCGAAGAGATAACTGTTTCGAGTTCTCCCCACGTTCCGTTTTGATAATTGTACGAGATACGCATGAGGTCATACTTGATTTTATCATACAATAACGTGTCTTCACCTGTCTGGGATTTTACATAAAATTCATCAACTTTTGGAGCGCTGCAAAAATAGAGATACTGGCCATCCGGAGCCCATGCAGGCCAGACTTCAACTCGTTCCTTACTCGATAATTGTGGAACAGTAGTCACAGTATTCGTTCGAACATCATAGAGAATAATATCTAATGCCCGGTCGAGCTCGTCACGGGTTTCGCCTTCTGTGTGGAAAAATTGCAACGGCGGACCCACCGAAAATGCAATGAGGTTGCCTGATGGATGCCATGCGACATATCCGCCAGGGGATTTGTTAAATTTGGTTCGTGTGTCGATCTTTTTTATTTCGTTGTTGATTGTCAACAGCATAAATGTTCCAGGATCGTAGCGCATATGCATAAGCCAGCGGTCTGTCCCATTCTGCCAGAAATTATGACAATTCATACAATTCTTGTATGTTGTCAGTTGGTTGAACATGATTGGCTTTTCATCGAAGTCTTCAAGGCTGCGCTGAAAAATACCCATCTTTCCCCATTGATTGAATAACGGCCCGAATTTTCGATACGCTACATAACTGTCAGAGTTCTCATAAGCAATTTGATTGACGAGAGAATCGAAACGTGACCATTGACCGGCTTTATTCTTCATAAAAACATTCACAATCAATTGCTGTCCGCGATTGTCGGCGAGTAAGTGTTTCCAAGATTCCATAGGTATCTGGATACTGCCCGAACCACTTCGAATCCGGATCGGATCACCCTGTGTGGAATGAATGAGAACGATAAACTCTTCACCCGCTTCTTGAATAAAAAAATTCAATGGAGTAATATTAGGAGGAACAACGATTCCGGCATAATCTGGGTGAATGCTGGGATGCCTGCCGAGTGATTGGATGTCTGCCGCTTTTTCCGGCGACGAACAACCCCCGCAAAGAACGAAAAGCAGTATAAAGAAAATCCATAAAACGGCTATCTTGATGTTATCGTGTATATGCATAATGACTTTCAGGTTGCGATGGAGCAGGTTTGACGAACATCAGATAAAACCAATACGTGTCACTACATTGTTTCTGTAATTCCTCCTTTGCAAGATTTATGTTATCTTTATTTTTCATAAACGTTTGTTGGTATTGCACAAAACGATCATACGTATTCCGTTGAACCGTACTGTATAAAAGGTTCACATCGAAATTTGGAGTCTGCGCTGCAATAACTAATAATGCTTCCTGAACATGGATTGGCAGTTGCGAATATCCAAATGCTGAGAACTCCGGAATATGGCGCACAAGTTCCTGTAGATTAGCAGTGAGCAGGTGATACGCAATCATGTATTCGAACGCCATTTTATTCTTTGGATTCCGATGCAATAACAGTTCTAATTGAAAAAGAGAAGGATTCCCTGTAAGAACTATATTCTCTATCGGCATATCAGATTGGATGGTATTGAGCTCTGGATCGTGTGCGAGTTCGGAGGGATGTTCGTTCAGTCTTAAAAGATTTTCAGCGGTTGTTCCCTGAAAAGGAACTTTTTTAAGATTCAGGAAATACTTTTTGGCAGCTTCATTATCACCCTTCAGCATATAAACCAAACCGAGCCGTTTTAAAAGGCCGGGAGTGTAACCCTTCTGTTCAAAAGCTTCGTGAGCCCAGTGCTGCGATTCGGTTACCAATCCCAACATCCAATAGAGGTTACTTGTTTGCTCGGAACAGGCTGAACATAAGTCAAAGTTCATTAAAAGTCCGACGGTCCCAAGTGATTGGGGAAAAGCAAACATTTTATCGAGAAGGATCCCTGATTTATATAATGATAAATTTGTTTGAAAAACGAATAATCCGTTTATCGTCGGCCAATCAGCAACAGATTCCAGCACTGGCATCCATCGGCCCTCTTTTACATCTCGATTTATTTGTAAAAGAATGCGTGCTGTTTTGTTATAAGATTCCTGTCTCAGCAGAATTGTTCCACCGACTAAAAGCAGCGTCCCGGCAGCATATTTCCATATAAATGCGAACCCAGCCGCTTTTCTAAGAGTTTCCCTGATCAAGCGAACCTTCATAAGCAACATGATGAAGAGCGCCAACAGGAAAAATGCCGGGAGGATGTATGTATTGATCCAAACATTAGTAACACTTTCATACATCAGGTTATGGAAATATGCTTCTTTGATGGGAACAAGAAAAATAGTTGCGGATGCTGCATAGGGTAAAAAAGGAAGTATAATTAATTGCACGAGACCGTTTGCAAACTTCTTGCTGAACAACAGATCATACACTCCGCAAAGAATCGTAAACACCAGGAAGGCACCGCCTGTAACCCAAAACAGCAAAACAGAGACAATAAAACCAATTGCGGCACGGGTTGCTTGATTCTTGGGAGCCCAACGAATGAACAGATTCAGGACCGATAGATTTATAATCAATGCTAAAGTAATGCTCAGGGGAAAATAATACTGGCTGTGGAGAACAAGCAATATACAAACTGGAATCAGATGGATAGTATGGATCGAGCGGCTTTCAGTTTGTATCTCTAACCATTTTCTTGTTAAGTGAGCGATAAACCAAAAACAAAATGTCAAGAATAATGCAATTAGAAAATCGGAAAACCAGAATTGCATGAACAGCGCCGCGATCCAATCAGTTATACCGCCGGGGATTTTCAAGAAGCTACTGAAAAAGTTTGCATCTAGTAAAAAAACGGGTGGCAGCGCTTCAAGAATTAATATGGGACGGATATACAGAAGCATGAAGAAAAAACATGCCACAAGAACAAGGCATTCTTGAATCCAGACATATTTTTTATCGGAACTGCGTATTGTGTTAAACAGCGTCATGCTTTTTCTCGAACGAATAAATACAATTTATTTAAAAAAGTACCCAATAACAAACTCATAAATGCGGGGATGAAGAAACCCCGGTGCACGAATAATTTAACAGCACAAAAGGAGTGTTTTTTCCTCTGTTCATAGTACAAAACGTGTACCATGTCATTTCAAGATTTCAGCTTTGGAAATCGATTTAGACGAACCTTCGTTCGTGGATGAATTGGTTTGAAAAAAGGGGGACCAGACATCATTGGAGTATTCCCATTATTATGTAAGTGCGAATGTTGGTTTGAATTTTCGATATGCGAGGTAACTATTACGTGGTTCTTGCCCGATAGTATTCTTACATGAATCAGATGTTCACCGATTGCACAATGTACTTATGCCATGAGTATTTGGGAATCTGTGTATATAGACTCTGATGCTCTTGATTCTCAAACAATGAGTTTAAAAAGGAGAAACCAGATAAATAAAAGATAACCGATCTCTCATCTTGACATTGCCATCGTTTTGCTATAATTTCGATTATATCGTTGAGTGAAAATCTCAATATCTTTTTCAGTCTATCGCAAAATAAGAAGTGAACAGCAACGCTACATACAGTATAGTATGAAATGAAATGATGAAGAAACTCATAAGTCGCGTGAAAGATGGATGGCTCCTCTTTGCTCGAACACTGGGCCGAGTAAATACAATTATTTTACTGACACTCGTCTATGTGGTGATCATTGGACCCATGGCGCTTTTAGTAAAAATTCTTAGGAAAGACTTATTACAAAAGAAAAAGAATGCCACGCTAACGTCATATTGGCGCGAACGTGCTTCGAACGAACCAACTATCGAACGTCATAAATATCAATTCTAATATTCATAGATGAATATACTCGGCATTTCCTGTTTTTATCATGATTCGGCAGCTGCTCTTATGAAAGATGGTCAGCTTGTTGCTGCTGCCCATGAGGAACGGTTTACACGGAAAAAACATGACCAAGATTTTCCCGTCCATGCAATTCGTTATTGCCTTCAAGAGGGAGGTATTCAGGCGAAGGACCTTGATTTTATTGGGTTCTACGATAAACCGCTTGTCAAATTCGAACGGTTACTGACAACGTACATCGCAACATTTCCGAAAAGTCTCCCATCATTTCTTAAAGCGATGCCGATTTGGTTAAAAGAAAAATTGTGGATACCTCAAAAGATCAGAGAAGAACTTGGCGAGCAGGCAAAACTCTTGTTTATTGATCATCACTTATCGCATGCAGCAAGTGCTTTTTTTGTTTCTCCTTTTTCAGAATCAGCCATCCTCACTGCCGATGGAGTCGGCGAATGGGAAACGACCACTATGGGCATGGGAATTGACAATACGCTGACGATACAGCAGAGTATTCATTTTCCTCATTCACTCGGACTTCTCTATTCTGCATTTACATACTATCTTGGATTTCGTGTTAATAGTGCTGAATATAAAGTCATGGGATTAGCACCTTATGGAAAACCGATATATGCTGACCTCATTCTTGATAAACTTGTTTCGGTAAAAGAGGATGGAAGTTTTTGGATGAATATGAAGTACTTTGGCTATGACTATGGTTTGACGATGACCAATGAGCACTTCAACGGCCTATTCGGAGCTCCGCCGCGTGCACCGGAGTCAACACTTACACAGTTCCATAAAGACATGGCTGCTTCTCTTCAATTTGTTACAGATAAGATCATGCTTCAGATGACGACTGCGCTGCACAAGAAAACAGCCAGTGACAATTTATGTCTTGCCGGCGGAGTCGCGCTTAATTGTGTCTCCAACAGCAAAATTCTTGCTTCATCAGGTTTTAAGAACATTTTTATTCAACCTGCGGCTGGAGATGCCGGTGGATCTGTCGGCGCGGCGTTTTATATCCACAATATGCTTTTGAAAAACAAACGTTCTTATACCTGGAGCCATAACTTCCTTGGACCAGAATATTCTGACGAGAATATTGAGCAGACCTTAAAACAATTAGGAATCGATTGTGAACGGTATGCCAAGGACATGCTCTTGGAAAAAACAGCTCGGTATATTGCTGATCAACAGGTGGTAGGATGGTTTCAAGGTCGGATGGAATTTGGACCTCGATCGTTAGGTGCACGGAGTATTTTGGCCGATGCCCGGAATCCGGAAAATTATTCGCGCGTAAATCTTAAAATAAAATTTCGTGAAAGCTTCCGCCCGTTTGCACCGACAGTGCTTTTAGAACGGATGAAAGAGTATTTCGAATTTGATCAACCAAGTCCATATATGCTGTTTGTCGCACAAGTCAGATCTGATCGGAGAACCATTCCAGCGGTGACGCATGTTGACGGCTCTGCACGTCTTCAGACCATCGCACGTGAGGATCATCCAATGTTTTACGATCTGATCATTGTATTTGAGAAGTTAACCGGATGTCCGGTAATCATTAACACCTCTTTTAATGTGAGAGGTGAACCAATTGTCTGTACTCCGCTTGATGCTATTAAATGTTTCTTTAGAACAGATATGGATTACCTTATTTTAGGAAGTTTTATATTGGATAAACAAAAGATGAAAGCATCAGGATATCAGATGCAGGTCGGCGATGCAATTGATCTTGACTAGTATCTGTTTACAGGAAGGGAAGAGGAATGTCTAAAATTCTGAAAAGGATCAAATCTGTCATTGCACTGTTGGGTGAATTCTGGATGTTTATGCTGATACAGAAGAAATGGTGGCTTGGACCTCTCGTATTCGTTTTAGTACTTATGGGTATACTTATAATTTTAACCGAAGGGTCAGCATTGGCACCATTTATTTATGCATTGTTCTAAATAAAATGCTTTTCGAGTCACGTTCTTAAACTGATAAATAAAAAGTGAGATATTGCTGAAATCCATTCAACAAAAATGAGCGATAAAACTTACGTCTTCATCGTGTGAGCACAACTATCAATTAATGCCCTCATAGAGAAGGATATCCATTATAATTCCTTTTATTCTATTCGCGGGATGAAAAAAGCAGGTTGTACGACTTTTTACCATTCGCTACCGATGGGTCTTTTGTTCCAGCTACTTATAATTCTTGTTCGATCTGGAATCCACTATATTTTTTGTCGCATTGGGACACTATGGTGTAATTAAGACACAATTAACAGCAGAGCCAGTCTTTTTTATCGCCACTTCTGCCTCCAGCAATATTGCTACGGTTGATAAGGAGTCACTTTTTGATCAAGTCACTTGACAAATATGTTGATTTTCTTTAGGTTTAAATAGTTGGTTGATACAACAAACTAATATACGATACTAGTACCTTTAAATTGTTGAAAATGAAAGCATTTTTATAAAGACACACTCTATATATAGAGTAACTGATGTTATTATTATTGTAGTCCAGGGAAGAACTTTTAAGGGAAGGTTATATGATGCATCTCAGAAAATCAAAACATAATAAGATCATTAGCGTCAATGCTAAGATTGGGAGAAATATCAATCGTTCCATCATTTTGAATTCCATCCGCGAGAGGCAGCCGATATCCCGTGCAGAAATTTCAACTATGACTGGACTGAATAAAAGTACCGTTTCTAATATCGTCGAATCTTTGGTCGATGAAAATCTCATTGAAGAGGACGTTGCTCCGAATCAGAATATCGGGAGGAACCCGATCAATCTTCAGGTTAAGAGGGGTCACCACTTCGTCGGAGCTATCTATTTTGTGTCGTCGAGAGCAGAGATCGCTATTGTAGATATTGATGGTTCTATTGTTGCAAGAACAGAAATTCCTCTTGAGATGGATCAACCTGCAGCTATGATTTCGCGCTGCATGGAACAGCTAAACGTCCTGCAGGCTCAAACGAAAGTTCCCAGCTTGAAAGGTATCGGAATTACTGTTGCCGGTATAGTTGATTCGTCACAGTCGAAAGTTGTCTTTGCTGCAAATCTTGGCTGGAAAGAGATTGATCTCGTAGAGATCATCCGTGAGATCGATCCTAACATCCCTCTTGTGACAATCGAGAACGACGCAAAAGCTTCTGCTCTCGCTGAACTTTTGTTGGGACGCCATGATTCTATTCCTACGAGTCTTGTCTTCCTTTCTGTCGGACATGGGATCGGCGCCGGCATTGTTCTCGATAACCGTATTGTCAGCGGTCACACCCATGCTGCCGGTGAGTTCGGTCATATGACGATTATGGAGAATGGGGATCTTTGTTCGTGTGGAAAACGTGGATGCTGGGAAGTGTACGCATCAGATCGATCTACAGTCCAACGGTATATACTGGAGAAAGGACTTCCTGTTCAGATCGCTCAGGGACTAAAGATTACGGAGGTGATTGATGCAGCTTTGAAAGGTGAAGAGGCGGCCCGCACTGTTCTATTGCAGACTGCTCGGTATCTTGGAATGGGTATTGCAAATATTATTTGCACAGTTGATCCTGAGGTTGTCATTATCGGCGGACCGATCACTCAGGCATGGGAACTTATCTATCCTTCTCTTAAAGAGGTGGTTGAGAAAAGAAGTTTTCTCGGGGCTCTGCGAACGAGCAGTATCATGCCGACTTCGCTGAGAGGAAATCCTCCGTTGCTTGGTGCAGCAGCACTGCCGATCCAGAAAATCTTTGCAGATTTTCGTATTGCAATATAAACACGGAAGGAAAACGTGAGGATGATGCTTGGATAGATTCGTTGTAAGGAATGATGGTCAGTCATTTGATGAGAAGGGATGAAAGATATCTGTTTGGATAAATGATGTCTGATAAAACTACAATGAACATCTGCAAGGACAAAGGAATCTGTGTCTTATGAAAAGTTATGATGGAAGTTCGACCGTAGAAACTATTGAACTTCAACGGAGCGGTAAGGAGTACGAATATGTCCCAACGGAAAAGATTCGGATCATCGAAGTAGATAATTTTCCCCTGCTCGGAAAACTTACGGCATTCCGCTTCATCGAATGGGTACTCAAGAATCCCGGAGGCGTCATTTCTCTGCCGACAGGGAAGACTCCCGAACATTTTATTATATGGGTGCGGCGTATTCTCGAACACTGGGATACGAAAGAGATCCAAAGTATGTTGCATGAGTACGGGATCGACGGCTCAAAACGTCCCGATATGAAAAGCCTCTTCTTCGTGCAGATCGATGAGTTTTATCCAATGGATGCTCAGCAGCATAACAGTTTCAATTATTATGTGCATGAGTTCTATATCAAAGGATTCGGTCTTTCCCCGGAGAAGGCGATGCTGATCGACGCGTCTGCTCTTGGACTGCCCAAGGGGAGGGCTATGGATGAGGTCTTCCCTCAAGGGATTGTGGACCTTTCGCTCCGTGTCCGGCAAACGAGGACAGAAGCGGAATCGCTCCAGCGTGAGGTTATCAATAATGTTGATCTTTTCTGTATGCTGTACGAACGAAAAATCCGCGATCTCGGAGGGATTGGTTTCTTTCTCGGAGGCATCGGTCCAGACGGTCATATTGCATTCAATGTGCGTGGATCCAGTTTTTATTCCGTGACGCGTTTGACAGGGACAAATTATGAGACCCAGGCAGCAGCGGCGACAGACCTGGGAGGCATCGAAGTGTCTCGCAGTCGGCTGGTTATTACGATCGGTCTTTCGACGATCACGTATAATTCATCGGCAACT
>Ga0182027_10003592_pt1 | contig 24453 bp, 23 predicted proteins | sample 712E1DmetaG_FD_121300 | JGI IMG/M metagenome (GOLD analysis project Ga0182027, IMG submission 121300) | Permafrost microbial communities from Stordalen Mire, Sweden - 712E1D metaG (Illumina Assembly) | ecosystem: Environmental > Terrestrial > Soil > Wetlands > Permafrost | place: Sweden... | reverse complement strand
TGCCCGACCACTTCACGCCCAACAAGGACATCAAGGCGGCGGCCCAGAGCAAGATCCTGCGCGAGTTCGCCCGCAAGCACGGGATCGAGCACTACTGGGAGGTCGGGCGCGTCGGCATCGAGCACGTGCTGCTGCCCGAGCAGGGCCTGGTCGCGGCGGGCGACGTGGTGATCGGCGCCGACTCCCACACCTGCACGTACGGCGCCCTGGCCGCCTTCTCGACCGGGGTCGGCTCGACCGACTTCGCGGCGGCGATGGCCTGGGGCCGGGTCTGGCTGCGGGTGCCCGAGACGATCCGCTTCGTCTACCATAACCGGCCGCCGCGCTACGTCGGCGGCAAGGACCTCATGCTGCACACCATCGGCCTGATCGGCGTCGACGGCGCCCTCTACCAGGCGATGGAATTCACGGGGCCGGCGATCAAGCGCATGAGCATCGACGGGCGCTTCACCATGTGCAACATGGCCATCGAGGCCGGCGCCAAGTGCGGTGTCGTAGGCTACGACGAGACCACCGCCGCCTACCTGCAGGAGCGCCCCCCGGGCAGTCGCGGTCGCGACGGCGGCGTCGAGTGTAACAGCGACCCCGACGCGCACTACGTCCGCGAGGTCGAGATCGACGCGGCGGCGGTGGAGCCCACCGTCGCTATGCCTCACCTGCCCTCCAACACGGCGCCGGCGGCCAGCCTGGCCGGCGTGCGCATCGACCAGGTCGTGATCGGCTCCTGCACCAACGGCCGGCTCTCCGACCTGCACCAGGCCGCGGAGCTGCTGCGCGGCCGCACGGTCCACCCCGACGTGCGCCTGATCATCCTGCCGGGCACCCAGCAGGTCTGCTTAGACGCGGCAGCCGACGGCACCATGGCGGCCCTGATCGAGGCCGGCGGCGCCTTCAGCACGCCGACCTGTGGCCCCTGCCTGGGCGGCCACATGGGTGTGCTGGCCGACCGCGAGCGCAGCGTGGCCACGACCAACCGTAACTTCGTGGGGCGCATGGGCCACCCCGGCAGCGAGGTCTACCTGGCGAGCCCTTACGTGGCCGCCGCCTCGGCGATCGCCGGGCACATCGCCACACCGGAGATGGTGGGCGCCGCGGGCGCCGCGAGCGGCTCCGGCCGGGGAGGCCGGTCATGATCTTCGAAGGCAGCGCCCACACGTTCGGCCGCGACGTCGACACCGACGTCATCATCCCGGCCCGCTACCTCAACTCGAGCGACCCGGCCGAGCTCGGCACTCACTGCATGGAAGACATCGACGCCGACTTCGTCGCCCGCGTGCGACCGGGCGACATCGTCGTGGCCGCCGAGAACTTCGGCTGCGGCAGCTCGCGCGAGCACGCGCCGCTGGCCATCAAGGCGGCCGGCGTGTCGTGTGTCGTGGCGGCCTCGTTTGCCCGCATCTTCTACCGCAACGCCATCAATACCGGCCTGCCCATCGTGGTCTGCCCGGCGGCGGCCCACGAAGCCCGGGCCGGCGACCGGCTGCGCGTCGACGTGGTCGCCGGCGTCGTGACCAACCTCACCCAGGGCACGAGCCACCAGGCCGACGCTTTTCCGCCCTTCATGCAGGAGCTGATCGCCCAGGGCGGTCTGTTGCCGTTCGTCAAGGCCCGTCTCGACGCCGAGGGGGCGGCGTGACCGCCGCCTACCGTGTGATGGTCCTGGCCGGCGACGGCGTCGGCCCCGAGATCGTGGCCGCCGCCCAGCGCGTGCTCGCCGCGGCGGCGACACGCTTCGACTTCGCTCTCACCTACGAACACGGGCTGATCGGCGGCGTCGCCATCGACGAGCTCGGCCTGCCCATGGAGGGCGGCCTCGCCGATCGCTGCCGCGCCTGCGACGCCGTCCTGCTGGGCGCCGTCGGCGGCCCCAGATGGGACACGACCGATCCCGCCAAGCCGCGGCCCGAACAGGGGCTGCTCGGCATGCGCAAGGGGCTCGAGCTGTTCGCCAACCTGCGGCCGGTGAAGTGCTTCGCGGCGCTGGCCGCCAACAGCACGATCAAGCCCGAGGTCATCGCCGGTGTCGACATCATGGTGGTGCGCGAGCTCACCGGCGGCGTGTACTTCGGCAAGAGCGAGCGGCTCGGCGACACGGCCTACGACACGATGCTCTACACCGATGCCGAATGCGATCGTCTGCTCGACTACGCCTTCGGCCTGGCGGCGGGGCGCCGTGGTCTGCTGCACTCGGTCGACAAGGCCAACGTGCTCGAGAGCTCGCGGCTGTGGCGGGCGGCGGCGCTGCGCGCCGCCGCCCGATGGCCCGCGGTCGAGCTGCGCCACATGCTCGTCGACAACTGCGCCATGCAGCTCATCCGCGAGCCCCGCCAGTTCGACGTGATCGCCACCGAGAACCTGTTCGGCGACATCCTCTCCGACGAGGCTGCCATGCTGACGGGCAGCATCGGCATGCTGCCCAGCGCCAGCGTGGGGGCGGGAGGCGTGTCGCTCTACGAGCCGATCCACGGCTCGGCGCCCGACATCGCCGGCAACGACATCGTCAACCCCTGCGCCACCATCCTCTCGGCGGCCATGATGCTCGACCTCAGCTTTGGCCAGACGGCCGCGGCGGGCGCCGTCGAAGCCGCCGTCGAGACGGCTCTCGCGGGCGGCGCCCGCACCGCCGACATCGCGGCCGCCGGCGAGCCCACGCTCGGCACCGTCGAAATGACCGACCGCGTGATCGCGGCGCTCCAAGGATAAGGAGAAACCCATGCCCATCCCCGAAGTCGACAAGATCTGGATGAACGGCGAGCTCGTGGACTGGCACGACGCCCAGATCCATGTGCTCACCCACGCGCTGCACTACGGTTCGGGAGTCTTCGAGGGCATCCGCGCCTACAAGACCGAGCGCGGACCGGCCGTGTTCCGCCTGACCGACCACCTCGAGCGCCTGCGGCGCTCCGCCGGTCTGTACTACATGGAGCTGCCCTACACGGTGGCCGAGCTCGCCCAGGCCGTGAAGGAGCTGATCCACGCCAACGGTCTCGAGCACTGCTACATCCGGCCGATCGTCTACCGCGGCTATGGCGAGATGGGGCTGTTCCCGCTCGAGGCGCCGATCGACTGCGCCGTCGCGGTGTGGCCCTGGGGCACCTACCTGGGCGACGAGGGCGTCAGGCACGGCGTGCGCGTCAAGATCTCGTCGATCAAGAGCCTCGACAACAACGCCATCACGCCGGCGGCCAAGGCCTGCGGCCAGTACTTGAACAGCCAGCTCGCCAAGATCGAGGTCGTCAAGGCCGGCTACGAAGAGGCGGTGATGCTCAACAACGCCGGCTTCGTCACTCAGGGCACCGGCGAGAACATCTTCATGGTGCGCGGCGGGCGGATCGTCACGCCGCCGCTTTCCACCGGGCTGCTCGAAGGCATCACGCGCGACGCCGTGATGCACATCGCGGCCTCGCTCGGCCACGTCGTCGTCGAGGCCGACTTCACGCGCTCCGACCTGGCCGTCGCCGACGAAGCATTCTTCACCGGCACGGCCGCCGAGATCGTGCCGATCCGCGAGATCGACGACCACCCGATCGGCGAGCCCGGCCCGCTCACCCAGGAGATCCAGCGCACCTTCCACGAGATCACCTCGGGGCGCAGTGCCTCTTTCGCGCACTACCTCGAGTACGTCGACGAGGCAGTCAAGGCCTGACGGGCGAAAGCCTTTATTGACCGCGCACGCGGTGGGGAAGGGGGCGATCGACATGGCCGGCGGCGGCGTTGCGATCTACGACACGACCTTGCGCGACGGCATGCAGCAGGAGGGCCTGTCGGTCTCGGTCGACGAGAAGGTGCGCGTCGCGCTCAAGCTCGACGAGCTCGGGCTGCACTTCATCGAGGGCGGCTTTCCGGCCTCGAACCCCAAGGAGACCGCCTTCTTCGCGCGCATGGAGCGCGAGACGCTGCGTCACGCCGTGCTGGTGGCCTTCGGCATGACGCGCCGCAAGGGCGTCGTCGCCGCCGCCGACCCCGGCCTGCGGGTGCTGGCCGACGCCTCCACGCCGGTGGTCACCATCGTCGGCAAGACCTGGGGTCTGCACCTGCGCGCCGTGCTGCACGTGAGCCGCGACGAGAACCTGCGCATGATCGACGAGTCGGTCGCCTTTCTCGTCGGCCAGGGCAAGCGCGTGATCTACGACTCCGAGCACTTCTTCGACGCCTGGGCTGACGACCCGCGCTACGCCTTGCAGACGCTACGCGTGGCCGGCGAGGCGGGCGCCGAGCTGCTCTGCCTGTGCGACACCAGCGGCGCCACCCTGCCGCCGACCGTTGAGACGGTGGTCGCCGAGGTCGGCCGCGAGCTGGGCCTGCCGCTCGGCGTGCACTGCCACAACGACGCCGACTGCGCGGTGGCCAACTCGCTGGTGGCGGTGGCCGCCGGGGCCGTCCAGGTGCAGGGCACCGTGAACGGCTACGGCGAGCGCTGCGGCAACGCCAACCTTACCTCGATCATCCCCGGGCTCAAGCTCAAGATGGGCCTCCCCGTGGTCACCGACGAGCAGCTCGAGCGGCTCACCGAGACCGCCCACTTCGTGGCCGAGATCGTCAATGTCACGCCCTGGGCTCACCAGCCGTACGTGGGGCGCAGCGCCTTCACTCACAAGGGCGGGCTGCACGTGGCCTCCGTCGAGGCCGCGCCGGAGACCTTCGAGCACGTCGATCCCGCCCTGGTCGGCAACGAACAGCGCGTGCTCATCTCCGAGCTGTCGGGCAAGGGCGCCGTGCTGCGCAAGGCCCGCGAGCTGGGCTTTCAGCTGGCCGGCGACGACGAGCGCGTCGGGCGCATCCTGCGGCGCCTCAAGCAGAAGGAGCACGACGGCTTTCACTACGAGGCGGCCGACGCCTCGTTCGACCTCTTCCTGAGCAACGAGCTCGGCGGGTACCGGCCGCTCTTTCGTCTCGAGAGCTTCCGCGTGATCGTCGAGAAGCGCGAGGACGGCCGCGTCGCCACCGAGGCGACGGTCAAGGTCCACGTCGAAGGCGAGCGGATCGTCGCCACCGGCGAGGGCAACGGCCCGGTGAACGCCCTCGACAACGCCCTGCGCCTGGCGATCGTGCGCAAGTACCCTCACCTCGGCGACATCGACCTCGTCAACTACAAGGTCCGCATCCTGGACGAGAACAAGGGCACGGGCGCGGTCACGCGGGTGCTGCTCGACGCCAGCGACGGTGAGGGCACGTGGGGCAGCATCGGCGTCTCCGAGAACATCATCGAAGCGAGCTGGCAGGCACTGGTCGACTCGATCGAGTACGGCATGCTGCGCGGCCCCGCGGCGGCGGGCCCGGCGGCGGGCGCCGCCGACGAACCCGCCGCCGACGTGCCGTGAGCGCCGCTGAGGGCGATCGGCGGCCGTTCGGGCGAGTGCTGGTCGACGGCGCGCCGCGTGCCTGCCTGTTCGACGGCGAGGCCGTACGGCTGCTCGACCGGCCGGCCTACGAGCCCGGCGCCCGCGAGGCGGGCGTGGCCGCGCTGGCCGACGTGCGTCTGCTGGCCCCCGTGCAGCCCGCGAAGGTCGTGGCCGTGGGCCTGAACTACCGGGCGCACGCCGCCGAGCTTGCCATGGAGACCAAAGCCGAGCCCATCATCTTCCTCAAGCCGCCGAGCGCGGTGATCGGGCCGCACGACGCGATCGTCGCGCCCGCCCGTTCGGCCCAGGTCGACTACGAGGCCGAGCTCGTGCTCGTGGTGGGGCGGCGCTGCCGGGCCGTGAGGCCCGCCGACGCCGCCGACTTCGTCGCCGGCTACACCTGCGGCAACGACGTCACGGCCCGCGACCTGCAGAGACTCGACGGCCAGTGGACGCGCGCCAAGAGCTTCGACACGTTCTGTCCGCTGGGCCCCTGGGTGGTGCGCGAGCAGCCGCCGTCGAGCGCCGCCGTGACGGCGGCGCTGGACGGCGTCGAGGTGCAGCGCGGCCGGGTCGGCGAGATGATCGTGGCGCCGCTCGAGCTGCTCTGTTTCGTGTCGGGCATCATGACGCTCGAACCCGGCGACGTGATCATGACCGGCACGCCGCCGGGTGTCGGGCCCCTGGCGCCGGGGCAGACGGTCACCGTCTCGGTCGAGGGCGTCGGAACGCTTTCGAACATCGTTTCGTCGTGACGCCCGCCGCGCCGGCAGCGGCTGTGCGCGACCCCGCGACCCGGGCGCTGCTCGACTGGTTGCGGTCGCTGCTGGCCGGCGACGGCGCCCTGGGCAGTGTCAACGACGGCTTCGCGGCGGCGGCAGTGCGATGTCGCCTCGCGGCTCTGGCGCGGTCGCACGGCGCCCGCCACCCCGAGCTGACCCGCGCTGAACGGAGCGACTTCGTTCGCGGGCAACAGGTCCTGCTGGGTTCGGCGCGAGTGGTCGAGATGCTCGACGAGGCGGCGATCCCCTGTGCCACGCTCAAGGGACCGGCGCTGGCGTCGCGCTTTTGGGGCGACATCACGATGCGACGGTCGGGCGACATCGACGTCCTCGTGGAGCCCGGCAACTTCGCTGCTGCGGAGGCCGTGCTTCAGACGCACGGCTGCCGCCGCGTTGATCTTTACCCCGAGTGGTATGTGAGGCGTTGGCTCTGCAACGTCGCTTTCGTGGCCGACGACCGCGCCCTGCCCAAGGTCGAACTGCATTGGAGCTTCGTCCGGCCCTACTTGGGTCATCCCCGGATCGCCGACGTCCTCGGCAGCCTCGACCGCGTCGACTGCGGCGGCCGGGTCCTGCCCGCGCTCGAACCTGCCTGGCAGCTCCTCGCCGTCTGTATCCATGCGATATTCCACGACATCGAGCTGCGCTCACTGCTCGATGTCGCGTTCGTGGCTCGCGCGCTCGACGAAGAAGATTGGAGCAGGGCGATCGCCCACGCTCGTGCCGCCGGCCTGGCTCCGGGGCTCTACTACGGCGTACAGGCCTCAGTCCGCCTGCTCGGCTGGTGGGCACCCGGCGTGCTCGATGAGCTCCGGCCGGGTCCGGCCCGGGCGCGCGTGGCGGAACTCTACCTGGCGAGCCTGTCGCCGTTCTCGGGTGTGACGACCGGCGCGCGGCAGTTCGGCAAGTTTGCCACGCCCCTGGTTTCGACCGGGCCGGGCGGCCTGGCCGCGGCGCTGCCGTTCTCGCTTGTCGACCGGCCGCGGGTGCTCAGCCGTCTCGATGGCGCGGTCCGGCGGCTTGCGAGGCGGGTAGTCCGGCCCCTGTAGGGCGGCCGCGCGGCCTTCCGCCGCCCGGCCTTCAGCGGAAACGCACGTGGACCGCCGCCACCGCCGGCGGGTAGAATCAGTCCCCGCAGATGGATTCCGATTTCGTTCACCTCCACGTTCACAGCGAGTACTCGCTCCTCGACGGCGCCTGCCGTGTGCGGCCGCTCGTCGAACGGGTGAAAGAGCTCGGCATGCCCGCCGTGGCGCTCACCGACCACGGCTCGCTGTCGGGCGCCGTGCAGTTCTACCGGGCCGCCAAGGACGTCGGCGTCAAGCCCATCATCGGCCTCGAGCTGTACGTCGTGTCCGACCGTCACGGCCGCGCCGGCCTGAAGGAGCGCTACGCCCACCTCACCATGCTGGCGCGCGACGACGAGGGCTACGCCAACCTCATCAAGATCGCCACGGCCGCCTATCTCGAGGGTTACTACTACAAGCCACGCGCCGACTGGGAGCTGCTCGGGCGCCACCACGCCGGCCTCATCTGCCTGACCGGCTGCATGAGCGGCCGGGCCTCGCTGCTGCTGCGCCAGGGCAACGACGCCGAGGCGCTGGCCGAGATCGAGCGCCTGATCGAGCTGTTCGGCCGCGAGAACGTCTACGTCGAGCTGCAGGACGCCGGCATCGCCGAGCAGCGCGAGCTCGTGCCCAAGCTGGCCCTGCTGGCGCGCCAGGCCGGCCTCAAGACGGTGGCCACCAACGACGTCCACTACCTGCGCCACGAAGACGCCCGCGCCCAGGACGCCCTGGTCTGCATTCAGACGCAGTGCCAGCTCGACGAGCCCAGGGCGGCGCCACGCATGAGCACCCAGGAGTTCTACCTGAAGACCGCCGCCGAGATGCGCGAGCTGTTCGCCGACTATCCCGAAGCCTGCGACAGCACGCTCGAGATCGCCGAGCGCTGCGACGTCGAGCTGCGCTTCGGACGCACGCTGCTGCCGCGCTACCCCGTGCCCGACGGCCGCCCCGAAGACGAGTACCTGCGTGAGCTCTGCGAGGCCGGCAGAAGCCGTCGCTACGGGGCCGACCCCGGTCAGGAGGTGCGCGAGCGCCTCGATTTCGAGCTCGACACGATCCGCGACATGGGCTTCAGCGCCTACTTTCTCATCGTCTGGGACTTCGTGAAGTTCGCCAAGGATGCCGGCATCGCGGTGGGTCCCGGCCGCGGCTCGGCGGCCGGCAGCATTGTGGCCTACTCGCTGGGCATCACCGACATCGACCCCCTCAAGTACGATCTCCTGTTCGAGCGCTTCCTCAATCCCGGCCGCAAGTCGATGCCCGACATCGACATGGACTTCTCGGTGGAGCGTCGCGACGAGGTCATCGAGTACGTCGCCCGCAAGTACGGTCGCGACCATGTCGCCCAGATCATTACCTTCGGCACACTGGCGGCGCGGGCCGCCACCAGAGACGCGGCTCGCGTCCTGGGCTTGCCGTACGCGGTCGGCGACCGCATCGCCAAGATGATCCCCGAGCAGGCGCCGCCGGCGACCTTCAAGCAGGCCATGGCGACCGGTGGCGAGCTCAAGGCGGCTTACGACTCCGACGAGCCGACGCGCCAGGTCGTCGACCTCGCCATGGCCCTCGAAGGCCTGATCCGCAACGACTCCATCCACGCCGCCGGAGTGGTCATCTCCGACGAGCCGCTCACCGAGTACATCCCGCTGCAGCAGAAGGGCGACGCCGAGGTCGTCACCCAGTTCGGCATGGACGACGTGGCCGCTCTGGGCCTGCTCAAGATGGACTTCCTGGGCCTGCGCAACCTCGACGTGGTCGAAGCGGCACTCGCGCTGATCGAGCACAGCCAGGGCGCCTGCGTCGACATGACCACGCTGCCGCTCGACGACGCCAAGACGTACGAGATGCTCGCCCGGGGCGACTCGACCGGCGTGTTCCAGTTCGAAAGCAGCGGCATGAAAGAGGCGCTGCGCGAGGTCGGTCCCAACCAGTTCGAGGACCTCGTGGCGATCGTCGCCCTCTACCGTCCGGGCCCGATGCAGTACATCTCGACCTACGCCCGCAACAAGAAGGACCCCGCCTCGGTGGTCTACGATCACGAGGCGTTGCGCCCCATCCTCGAACCGACCCACGGCGTGACCATCTACCAGGAGCAGTACATGGCGGTCGCCCGGCGGGTCGGCGGCTTCACGCCGGCCCAGGCCGACGACCTGCGCAAGGCCATCTCCAAAAAGGACAAGAAGCTCATGGCGAGCCTCAAGGAGCCGCTCATGGCCGGCCTGCGGGCGAGCGGCCTGCCGCAGAACGTGTGCACCAAGCTGTGGAGCAACTTCGAGGCCACCGGCGACTACTCGTTCAACAAAAGTCACGCCGCCTGCTACGCGCTGATCAGCTACCGCACCGCCTTCCTCAAGGCCAACTACCCGGTGGAGTACATGGCGGCGCTCGTGTCGAGCGTGATGAACACCAAAGACAAGGTGCCGTTCTACGTCAACCAGTGCCATGAGATGGGCATCGAGGTGCTGCCGCCCGACGTCAACGAGAGCGTGGTCGGCTTTACCGTCGACTCGGGCAGGATCCGCTTCGGGTTGAACGCGGTCAAGGGGGTCGGGGTCGGCGCCATCGAGTCGATCGTCGCGGCTCGCGCCGACGGTCCGTTCAGCTCGATCTTCGACTTCTGCGCCCGTGTCGATTCCGCCCTCGTGAACCGGCGCACGCTCGAGGCGCTGATCAAGAGCGGGGCCTTCGACTCGACCGGCGACACGCGCCGCGGCATGCTCGAGGTCTTGCCGGCGGCGGCGGCCTCCGGCGAGCGCCGCCGCCGCGACCGCGCTCAGGGGCAGGGCGGGCTGTTCGACGTCCTGGCCGCCGACACGACCAGCGAGGTCGCTCACCATCCGGCGATCGGCCCCGACGAGTTCGACTCCGACATCCTGCTGCGCTTCGAGAAGGAGGCCCTCGGCCTGTACGTCTCGTCGCATCCGCTGCAGGGCCTGCGCGCCCAGCTGCGCGACCAGATCGACGCGACCGTCAGCCAGCTCGCCGACCTGCGCGACGGCCAGACCGTCTGGACCGGCGGGGTCATCTCCGGCCTGGCGCGCCGCCAGACGCGCAGCGGCGCCACCATGGCGGTGTTCCGCCTGGACGACGTCGACGGCGGCATCGAGGTCGTGGCCTTCGGCAGCATCTGCGAGCAGTACCAGGATCTGCTCGCCGAGGACGGCATCGTCTTGGTGCGCGGCCGGCTCGACCGCAAAAGCGAAGACGACGTCAAGCTCATCGCCCTCGAGCTGCGCCCCTTCGACGGCGTCTCCGCCACCCGGCCGCTGACCCTCGTGGTCGACGCCGCGCGCGTGCAGATGGAGCTGCTCGACGAGCTCAAGTCGATCCTCGGCGCGTTTCCCGGCGAGGTGCCGGTCGTGTTGCAGATGACGACTCCCCAGGGCCGGCATCGCCTCAAGGTGGGCAACAAGTACCGGGTCGACCCGGTGAGCGGCCTCTATGCCGAGCTCAAGGGCCTGCTCGGCGAGAGCTGCGTCCGCGTCGGCCGCTAGCGGCCCGCTGCGGGCCGCTGGTTCGCGAGCAACGGCCGCGGCGTTCACGGCGAGGCGGGGAGTGACTAGACTGCGGTTCTCAGGCGCGCCGCTCGACCGGCGGCGCCCGGCGATGGGAGGTCGGACAGCGTGATCCCCGAAGGCATGCGCGACGTGTTGCCCCCCGAAGCGGCCGAGCTGCGCGCGATCGAACAGATCGTGCTGGCCCGCTTCCACGCCTACGGCTACGGCGAGGTGCGCCCCCCGGCGCTCGAATACCCCGAGACCATGGAGCGCCCCGGGGTCGACCTGTTGTCGTCGGGGTTCCACCTCTACGACGAGCGGGGCCGGGCGCTCGTGCTGCGCACCGACCTGACGACCGCGGTCGCTCGTCTGGCCACCGACCGCCTGCGCGACCGGCCGCTGCCCTTGCGCCTGGCCTACGAAGGTCCGGTCTATCGCACCGAGGCGAGCCGCCATCGGCGCGAGGGCGAGTTCGTACAGCTCGGGGCCGAGCTGCTCGGGCTGGGCTCGGCCGCGGCCGACGCCGAGGCGGTCGTGCTGCTCTGCGACGCGCTGGCGGCGACCGGCCTGCGCGGGTTCCGCCTGGCGATCGGCAGCGTGGCCTTCCACCGCGAGCTGGTGGCCGCGCTGGGGCTCTCGCCCGACGACAGCGACGACGTCTTCGACGCGCTCGCCGACCGCGATTACGCGCTGCTCGAGACGATCGTCTCGCGGCGCGGGATCGACGACGAGGGCAGCAAGACACTGCAGCGCGCCCTCGACCTGTCGCCCGGCAAGGGAGCGCTCGCCGCCGCCCGCAAGCTGGCCTCGAGTGAGGGCATGGAAGAGGTGGTCGAGCGGCTCGTTTCGGTCCAGGAGCTCGCCGACGACGCCGGCTACGGCGACCTGGTCGGCTTCGATTTCGGCCTGCTGCCCGAGCTCGACTACTACACCGGCATCGTCATCGAAGCCTACGCTCCGGGGGTCGACTTTCCGGTGGGCAGCGGCGGTCGCTACGATCGCCTGTTGGCAGCGTTCGACTGGCCCATCCCGGCCGTCGGCTTCACGATCGACCTGGACCGGCTGCATGAGGCGCTGGTCGACGAGGGCGCCGGCGTGGCTGCCGTGGCGCCGGCGGCGCTGTCGTTCTGCGGCGGACTCGACGACCCCAGGCACGTCCTCGAGCTGCGCCGCCACGGCGTCGCGGTCGCCGCCCTGCCCGGCGACGCCGCTCCCGGCCCGCCCCGCCTGCGCGAGACCGACGGCGAGTACGTGCTCGAGACGGTCGCCGGCACGACACGCGGCTCGTGGCGCGACGTGCTGCGCGCTCTCGGGGCCGGGTGAGCCGCCCGGTGAGACCGTGACCCTGCGCATCGCCGTGCCCGACGGCGCGCTGCGTGCGCCGTCGCTGCAGATCCTCGCCGCGGTCGGTGTGCCCGGCGGCGAACCGGGCGCCGTCGCGGGCGGCGGGCCCCGTCTCGAGGCGACTGTCGCCGTGCTCGCCGCCGACGACGTGCCGTCGTATCTGGCGAGCGGCGCGGCCGACGCCGGCCTGGTGGCCAAGGACCTGCTGCTCGAGCGCTCCGCCGGCCTCTGCGAGCTGCTCGACTTGCGCTTCGGCGCGGCCCTGCTGGTCCATGCCGCCGCCCCGGGCGCGTCCGAGCGGGCGCGACGGCTCGGCCGACTGCGCATCGCCACCCGCCATCCCAACCTCACCCGCTCGTACTTCGCCGCGCGCGGCCTCGAGGTCGCCGTCGTCGAAGTCGTCGGGGCTCTCGACCGCGCCGTCGCCGACGGCCTGGCCGACGGAGTGGTGGCACTCGTCGAAGCCGCGCCCGGGAGCGCCCTGCAGGCGGGCGTCGCGGGGCTGACCGTCGAAGGCGTCGTGGCCGAAAGCAGCGTGCGCCTCGTCGCCGGTCGCGGCGCTCGCGTGCTGCACACCGCCGAGCTGAGCACGCTCGTCGTCGGCCTGCGCGACCTGACCGCACGAAGGGGAACGCCGTGAGACGACTGACCCTGGGCGACGATCCGGCGGCCGTCGTGGCTGCGCTGCGCGAGCCTGCGGCACCGGGGCTCGACATCGAGCGCACGGTGCGGGAGATCCTCGACGACGTGCGCGCCCGCGGCGACGACGCGGTGCGCGCCCACGCCCTGCGACTCGACGGCGTCGAGCCGGCGCCGCGCTACGGCGTGCCGCCGTCTGTGCTGCGCGCCGCTCTGGCCGCCGCCGCGCCCGAGCTGCGGGGTGCCCTCGAGCTGGCCGCCGCCAACATCCGCGCCTACCACTCCCGCGAGCTGCCGCTCGCCTGGCGTCAGACGCTGGCTCAGGGTCAGGTGGTCGGCCAGGAGATCGTGGCGCTCGGCGTGGCCGGCATGTACGTTCCGGGGGGCCTCGCCGACTACCCGTCGTCGGTACTGATGACCGCCGTTCCGGCCCAGGTCGCCGGTGTCGGGCGGATCGTGGTCTGCTCGCCGCCCAGGTCGGGCGGCGGCGTCGCCGCAGGCGTCGCCGCCGCCTGGGCCCTGCTGGGCGTCACCGACCTCTACCCGATCGGTGGCGCCCAGGCGATCGCCGCGATGGCGTTCGGCACGGCCGTCGTGCCTCGGTGCGACGTGATCGTGGGGCCGGGCAACGCCTACGTCACCGAGGCCAAGCGTCAGGTGATGGGCGAGGTGCGCATCGACGGCCTCGCCGGACCGAGCGAGGTGCTGATCGTGGCCGACGCGGAGGGCCGCGCCGACTGGCTGGCGGCCGACCTGCTCGCTCAAGCCGAGCACGGCGCCGGCGCCATGGCGGCGCTGCTCGACGTCGGCGGAGAGCTGGGCGACCGCGTCTGCGACGCGGTCGCCCAGCTCTCCGCCGAGCTCGGTCTACCGACCGACCGCATCGCCGTCGTGACCTGCCGCGACCCGGCGGCGGCCCTCGAGCTGGTGAACGCCTTCGCTCCCGAGCATCTCGAGCTGCACCTGGCCGACGCCGCCGCGCTCGTGCCGCGGGTGCGCAACGCGGGGGCGATCTTCGTGGGAGCCCGCGCCGCGACGGCCTTCGGCGACTACGCCGCCGGCACCAACCACGTGCTGCCGACCGGCGGTTCGGCGCGCTTCGGTCAGGGTCTGTCGGCGAGCGACTTCGTCAAGCGCGTGGCGGTCGTCGAGCTCGACGCGGCCGCCGCCTCCGCCCTGGCGGAGCCGGTCGCCACGATCGCCGCCGAGGAAGGCCTGCGCTCGCACGCTCGTTCGGCGCGCCTGCGGGCCCTGCCGTGACGGTCGGGCCGAGGCGGCTGGCGCCGGCCGGCCAGGCGCGCGCCGAAACACGTGGCCGGTGTCCGGCCGCGGGCCGGCGGTGAGTCGCGTCATCGACCTGGCGGGCCTGGGGTCCGGGGAGCAGGCGGCCCTGGCGGCGGCGGTCGCCGCCGCCGCTCTGGTCTGTTTTCCCACCGACACCGTCTACGGCATCGGCGGCATCGTGGCGCCGGCCACCGCGGCGGCGATCGCTCGCGCCAAGGGCCGTCGCGCCGACAAGCCCCTGCAGGTCGTCTACCCGACGCTCGACCTGCTGTTGGCCGCCGTCGCCCTGTCGCCGGCGGTGGCCGCTGCGGCCCGGCGCCTGCTGCCCGGACCCTTCACGCTGCTCGTGCCCTATCCCGACGGCACCGACTTCCCGCCTCCCGGCGCCGTCGCCTGGCCGGCGGGCGCGAGAGGCCGCCACCGCGACCACACCGACGGGTCGTTCACGGTGCCGACACTGGGCGTGCGCGTGCCGGACTGGCCGCCGGCGGCGCGAGCGCTGGCCGGGCTGCCCTTCCCGCTGCTGGGCTCGTCGGCCAACCTCAGTGGGGGAGACGATGTCTGCGAGCTGTCCGGCGTGGCCTCCGGCGTGCGCGCCGCCTGCGACCTGCTCCTCGACGCGGGACCGACCGGTGGCGTATCGTCAACCGTGCTCGATCTCAGCGGCCTGCAGGCCGGGCGCGGGTTTCGCCTCCTGCGCGCCGGTGCGGTCGGCGCCGCCGAGGTCGCGGCCATGCTCGCAAGCCAGGAAGGACCGGCTGCCTTGTGAAGAGCCTGCGGATGATCCAGGTCGACGTGTTCAGCGAGCGACCGCTCGCCGGCAACCCGCTCGCCGTCTTTCCCGAGGCCGAGGGACTGAGCGGCGAGCAGATGCAGCGCATCGCCAGCGAGATGAACCTCTCCGAGACCACGTTCGTCACGCCGCCCGAGTCGGGCGGCGACGCCCGCGTGCGCATCTTCACGCCCGCCGTGGAGCTGCCCTTCGCCGGCCATCCCAGCATCGGCACCGCCTGCACGCTGGTCTCGATCGGGCGCGTCGCCCCCCAGGAGCCGGTCACCGAAGTGACCCTCGAGCTCAACGTCGGCCCCACGGTGGTCGACGTCACTGTGCGCGCCGGCCAGGCCGTCGCCGGCGTCGTCCACCAGGGTCCGCCGGCCTTCGGCGAGGAGATCCCCCGCGACCAGGCGGCCGCCGTCCTGGGCCTCCAGGTCAGCGACTTAGACGAGGAGCTCTCGCCGCGCGTCGTGTCGACCGGCCTGAGCTACGCGATCATCCCGCTGCGCAACACGCGCACGCTGGCCAGCGCCTGGTTCAACTTCGACCTGCTGCCCGAGTTCGAGCGCCGCTACGCCGAGCTGTACCCGTTCGCCCTCACCGGCGACGAGGAACCCTTCGCCGAGGCGCGCTGCTTCGCGCCGCTGGCCGGCATTGTCGAGGACCCGGCCACCGGCAGCGCCGCCGGACCGCTGGCCGCCTACCTGGCCCGCGAGGGCCTGCTGGGCCCGGGGGCGGCGCGCGTGCTGGCCCAGGGCCAGCACGCGCGCCGCCCCAGTCGCCTCACCCTGTCGGTGACCAGCGAGGGCACGAAGATCGTCGACGTGCTGGTCGGCGGCGGCGTCGTGCCGATCATGACCGGAGTTCTTTCTCTCTGAGAGCACCGGCTCTTTGGTAGAATCATCGCGACCGAAAGGACACCCATGGCCCTCCGTATCGCCGTCGGCGCCGACCATGCCGGCTTCGCCCTCAAACAGGTGCTGGTCGAGCGCCTGAGAGGTGCCGGGCACGAGGTCGTCGATCTTGGCACGACCTCCGAAGAGTCGGTCGACTACCCCGTTTACGCGCATGCGGTGGCCGTGAAGGTCGCTACCGGCGAGGTCGAGCGCGGGTTGCTCGTGTGTGGCACCGGCCTGGGCATGTGCATAGCCGCCAACCGTCACGCGGGCGTACGGGCCGCCGACTGCGTGACGGTCGCCATGGCCGACATGGCGCGCCGCCACAACGACTCCAACCTGCTGTGTCTCGGCGCCCGGCTGCTCGACGAGGCCCAGGCCTCGACGATCCTGGAGGCGTGGCTCACGACCCCCTTCGAGGGCGCTCGCCACGAGCGCCGCGTGGCCCAGATCGACGACCTTGCGCCCGCGGCCGAACGCTGAGCCGCCGGCTCCGCCCGGCTCCGCCGGCGCCACTCCCGGCGACCGCCGCCCGGCCCCTCCGCGGCCGAGCTGGGACACCTACTTTCTGCAGCTCGCTCGCCAGGCCGCCACGCGCTCGACCTGCCTGCGGCGCCAGGTCGGCGCCGTGCTGGTACGTGACCGGCGCATTCTGGCGACCGGCTATAACGGTGCGCCGCGCGGCGTGGCGCACTGCCTCGACATAGGCTGTCTGCGCGACCAGATGAAGATCCCCTCCGGGGAACGTCAGGAGCTCTGCCGGGCGATCCACGCCGAGCAGAATGCCGTGATCCAGGCGGCCGTGCACGGCGTGGCCGTCGAAGGCGCCACGCTGTACACCACGCTGCAGCCCTGCGTGCTCTGCGCCAAGATCCTGATCAACTGCGGCGTGCGTGAGATCCATTACTGCGAGGGGTATCCCGACGAGCTCTCTCGGAACATGTTCGAAGAGGCCGGCGTCGTCGTGGTCAAGGAGGATCTCCCATAAGCGAGCTGCTGGAGCTGCCGAGCGCGGTCCAGCTCGCCATACTCGGGTTCATCCTCGCGGCGAGCATCGTCATTCTCTCGACGCCGGTCATGGCTCGTCTCGCGCGGCGCACGGGGATCGTCGACCGGCCCGTCGACGCTCGCCGCATGCACGCCCGGGTGACGCCCCTGCTGGGCGGCCTCGCGATATACCTCGGCGTCATGATCCCCATCCTCGTACTGGTCAAGAAGGACCCGGCGACCATGGCGATCCTGGTCGGCGGCTCGATCGTGGCGGTCGTCGGCGTGATCGACGACGCCGCCGAGATCAGGCCGGTGCTCAAGTTCGCTGGTCAGATCGCGGCCATCGCGGCGCTGCTGGCCTACGGCCTGCGCATCGACCACCTCACGGTGCCGCTCACCAGTATCACCGTGACGCTTCATCCGATCATCTCGATCCCGCTCACCGTCCTCTGGGTGGCGACCATCATCAACATGGTCAACTTCATCGACGGGCTCGACGGTCTCGCGGCCGGTGTCTGCGCGATCTCGGCGCTGACCTTCGCCGCCATCGCCCTGTCGCTCGGGCGCGGCGGTACCGGGGTAGCGGCCGCGATCCTGGCCGGTGCCGCTTTCGCCTTCCTGCGCTTCAACTTCTATCCGGCGAGCATCTTCATGGGCGACGCCGGCTCGATGCTGCTCGGCTACGTGCTCGCCGTGATCAGCATCCAGGGCGTGCTCAAGGGCGCCGCGACCGTCGCCCTGATCTTTCCGCTGCTCGTCCTGGGCGTGCCGTTCGCCGACCTCTTCCTGGTCGTGTTCCGGAGGCTGCGCAAGGGGGTACCTATCTACTCGCCCGGGCGTGACCATGTACACCACGACCTCGTGCTCGTCGCTGGGTTTTCGCAGCGCATGTCGGTGCTGCTGCTGTATGGCTGGTGTCTCGTGCTGAACGGCCTTGCGCTGGCCATGCGGTTCCGCGCTACCGTCGCGATCGTCGTGCTCGGTATCGCCTCGCTTGCCGCCACCGCTTCGATGGCGCGCCTGCTGCTGCGCTATCGGTCGGGAGACGAGGGCGCCGGCGGGCAGGACGGTGGGGTCGGCGGGGAGGACCGCGGCGGTGGGATCGATGGCCCCTTCGGCAGCGCGGGCGCGACGCGTGGGCGCCAGAGCCGGCCTGCCCGCCGTTCAGGAGGCATGATCGGTCGCTGACGAGAAGGGTCTCTGCTACGGTGCCGATGGCGTGCGAAGCAGGCGGTCGCCGGTGCCGGTCACGCGGCGGCGCGACCGGCACCGGAGCGTTGCCGCGCGCTCGCCGACCGGGTCGTCGCTGAGTGTCGGCGCGCGTTTTCGCGGTGCCTGCGCCGAGGCCGGGCACAAGGTGTGTGCGCGCGGTTGTTGGGGTAGGAAGGGGCCGATATACTATGGCGCGCGAACCGGGCGATCGTGGCGAACATGGCCATCGTAAGGGCGGGTTTGAGACCGCCCAGCGTGTCGCCGTAACATTGGGGACCGGCATCTGCGGCGGTCTGCTTGTTGGGTATGGCTTGGATCGGCTGCTGCACACCTTGCCGGCTTTCACGGCAGTCGGGCTTTTCGTCGGCTTCGGGATCGCCCTCTACACTGTGTTCTTGGAGACGAAATAAGGGGCATATACCGCGACACTCGTGACCACGAGCGCGAAACGCACGGCTTGTCTTTTCGCGATGGTCATATGCGTGCCCGGCCGTGGTCCGGGGGCGCCGCAGGGGTGGCGGTCTAGTCCTTGTGCGTTACAGCTGGCGCACAGCGGAGCAGTCGTTGTCCGGTGTGGGTCTTGTCTTGGAGCAGAGAAGTATGGCTTTTCGTCGTGAGAGGGTCGTGCCGGTCGTCCTCGCCGGCGCCGTGCCGCTCGCAGCGCTGGTGGCTCTGGCCTTTGGCCACTCGGCGCTTCTGGCGGCTGCCGGCGCTGCCCTCGTCATTGTTTACTGGCTCCTGCAGGTCTGGTTCGAACGGATCGGCATGAAAGGCTCTATCGCTCGCATGGCCGCCGCCGCAATCGGTGGCGTCGCCCTTCGTTACATCGTCGTCGTAGCTGCTCTTGTCGCGATTGCCCTTGCCGATCGGGCCCACTTTCTTGCTGCGGCCGCGTCCTTTCTGCTGGTATTTACCTTGTACTATGTGATCAAGTTCGCGCTGAACGTGCGATGAAGAACTGGTGGAAGAAGCTCGACCGCCGCACGAAGCTGCTGCTGGGTCTGGGCGTGTTCATGGTCGTCGTCGTGGGGAGCGTCTTCATCCCCGGTGGCAAGAAGGAAACCTTCGATGCCGCAAACGAATTCATGCTCACGCCGATCATCAAGCTCCCCAAGATCGGCCCGGTGAATCTGTCTATCACGAAGGCTGTTCTCTATCTGTGGGCCACCGTGTTCATCATCATCGGCATTGCGATCTATGTCGCCCATTCGCTCAAGCGCGAACCGAGCCGGTTTCAGACGGTCCTCGAGGGCGTCTACGAGCTGGCGCACGACGGCATTTGCCATTCGGTCATGCGCGTGGGCGCCGAGGCGTGGTTTCCATATGTGGGCGGCGCCTTTGTCTACGTGCTCATTCTGAACTTCCTCGGTCTGGTGCCGCTGCCGGTGGGGGAGCACGGGCAACTGGCTTTCTACGCTGCCAGCGGCAATCTGTACATCACCCTGACCCTGGCCCTGTGCACGTTCTTATTGTCCCACTACGCCGGCATCAAGGCCAAGGGCGGCCTCGGATACATCAAGAGCTGGGTGGTCAAGGAGGCTCCGCCGGTCATGCGTCAGTTCATCTTCATTACCCACGTGTTGGGTGAGCTGTTCCGCGTCGTGTCGCTTTCTGTCCGCCTCTTTGCCAACATGTTGGCCGGTCACCTGCTGCTGGCCGTCCTGTTCGCGATGGCATTGCTGTTCCAAAGCTACCTCGTCGCCGGCGTGCTCTCCGTTGGTTCGGTGGCGATTCTGCTGTTCGAAGTCTTCATTGCGGCTATCCAGGCGTTCATCTTCGCCATCCTCTCCGCCGCGTACATCGGCGGAGCCATCGACGAAGAGGGCTGATCGACAGACAGACGGGCTTCGCGACGTAGCGGAGCGCAGAGCAAGGAGGTCACTGAATGACGGATCACGCAGCGGCACTGATTGCTGCGGGCTTGTGCTTCGGTCCTGGTGTGATCGGGTCCGGAGCGGGCTTGGGTATCCTGATTGGCCACGCCATCGACAGCATGGTGCGCCAGCCGGCAATGCAAAACACAGTCCGCACGACGATGTTCATCGGCATCGGCATCGTCGAAGCCCTCGCCCTCTATGCCATCGTATTCGGCCTGATCATGCTCTACGTCGTCAAGGCCCCGGGTTGATCAGGACGCAAGGCATCGCCCGATCTCATCCACAAAGAGGAACTGGAACATGCTAAATCAGCAATGGGGCCTCATATTCTGGACGTTGATCACGTTCGGGATCGCGCTGTTCGTTCTCTGGCGTTTCGCATTCGGTCCCATACAGAAGATCATCGACGAGCGCCGGGCGCACATCTCTGAAAGCATCGAGACCGCCGACGAGACACGCGCCGAAGCCGCCAGCCTGTTGGCCGAGTATCGCGAGACGCTGAGCTCGGTGCGAGCCGAGGCTGAGGAGATCCTCGAGCGCTCGCGCAAGACGGGCGACACGACCAAGGCTGAGATCCTCGAAGACGCGCGCCGCCAGGCGCAGCATACCGTCGAGAAGGCCCAGGAGCAGCTCGAACGCGACGTGCGCGTGGCGCTGCAGCAGCTCAAGGGCGAGATCGCCGGACTCACGCTCCTGGCCACCGAACAGGTCGTGGGCAGGTCGCTCGACGACGACGATCACCGGCGTCTCATCGACGAGGCCTTGCGAGCCGCCAATCTCGACGACCTCGAGCTGGGGAGCGGCCGGTGAACGACACCGGCATCGCACGCGTCTACGCGACCGCCCTGTTCGAGGCGGCGACCGCGGCCGACACCGTGGAGCGCAGCGGCGCCGACCTGCGCGGCTTCGTCCGGGCTCTCGACGAATCGTGGCCATTGGCCAACGCCGTCTTCAACCCGCAGATCGACCCCGAGGCCAAGATGCGGGTGCTGACGCAGCTCACCGGCGACGCCGACCGCCTGGCCGCGGGCGCGCTCGCCGTCATGCTCGAGAAGGGTCGTATCACGCTCGCCGGCGAGGTCGCCGACCAGTACGAGCGTCTTGTCGCCCAGGCCGCCAGGGTGGTCGAGGTCGAAGTCACGACGGCGGTGCCCGTCGCGCCCGACGTCGAGCGCCTCATCATGGAACGCGTGCGACGCTCGACCGGCGGCGAGCCGCGACTGACCAAGAGAGTCGACCCCGACATCCTGGGCGGGCTCGTGCTGCGCGTCGACGACCTCCTGGTCGACGGCAGCCTGCGCGGACGCCTCCAGCAGCTCGACGACGCCATGAGAACGGCAGACGTGAGAGGTGGCAAGACGTGAAGCTTCGCCCCGAAGAGATCGCCTCGGTCCTGAGAAGCCAGATCGAGAACTACCAGGCCGAGGTAGAGGTCGAGGAGGTCGGCACCGTCCTCGAGGTCGGTGACGGGATCGCCCGCATCTACGGCCTGCGCAAGGCCCTGGCCATGGAGATGCTCGACCTGCCGCACGGCGTGACCGGTCTGGCGCTCAACTTGGAGGAAGACAACGTCGGCGCCGTGCTGCTCGGCGAGGATACGCTCATCAAAGAGGGCGATCTGGTCAAACGCAGCGGCAAGGTGCTGCAGGTGCCCGTCGGCAAGGCCCTCGTGGGCCGCGTCGTCGACCCCCTGGGCAACCCGCTCGACGACAAGGGGCCGATCGAGACCAGCGAGTTCCGCCCGATGGAGTTCAAGGCGCCCGGCGTGGTCGAGCGCCAGGGGGTCAGGGAGCCGCTGCAGACCGGCATCAAGGCGATCGACTCGATGATCCCCATCGGTCGTGGCCAGCGCGAGCTCATCATCGGCGACCGCCAGACCGGCAAGACCTCGCTGATCGTCGACACGATCATCAACCAGAAGGGCCAGGACGAGATCTGCATCTACGTGGCCATCGGCCAGAAGGCCTCGACGGTCATGCAGGTCGTGCGGCATCTCGAGGAGTACGGCGCCATGGAGTACTCCATCGTGGTGGCCGCCACTGCCTCGGCCTCGGCGCCGCTCAAGTATCTGGCGCCCTACGCGGGCGCCGCCATGGGCGAGTACTTCCTCTACGGCGGGCACCACGCGGTGTGCTTCTACGACGACCTCTCCAAGCACGCCGATGCCTACCGCCAGATGTCGCTGCTGCTGCGCCGTCCGCCGGGACGCGAGGCCTTCCCGGGCGACGTCTTCTACCTGCACTCCCGGCTGCTCGAACGGGCGGTCAAACTGAACGATGAGCTGGGCGGCGGCTCGCTGACCGCCATCCCCGTGATCGAGACCCAGGCGGGCGACGTGTCGGCCTACATCCCGACCAATGTGATCTCCATCACCGACGGCCAGATCTTTCTGCAGAGCGACCTGTTCTACTCGGGTGTGCGGCCTGCCATCAACGCCGGCATCTCGGTGTCGCGGGTCGGCGGCGACGCCCAGATCAAGGCCATGAAGCAGGTCGCCGGCCGGCTGCGCCTCGACCTCGCCCAGTACCGCGAGCTCGAAGCGTTCGCCCAGTTCGGCTCCGAGCTCGACGAAGCCACGCAGCAGGCCCTCGCCCGCGGGGCGCGCATGGTCGAGGTCCTCAAGCAGGGGCGATTCGAACCCATGTCGATCGAGGACCAAGTCATCGAGATCTTCGCCGGCACGCAGGGCTTCCTCGACGACCTGCCGGTCGAGAAGGCGCGCTCCTTCCTCGCCGATCTGTGCAGCTTCGTCAACTCGCAGCACCCCGACGTGCCCAAGGCGATCCGCGAAGAGAAGGTCCTCGACGAACGCAACGAGGAGATCCTGCGCGCCGACATCACCGAGTTCCACAAGTCGGTGGCACCCGACGAGCCCGACACGCCGGGCGTAGCCTGACGTGGCAACGCTGCAGGACATCCGGCGGCGCATCGCCTCCACCGAGAACACCCGCAAGATCACCAAGGCGATGGAGCTGGTCTCGGCGGCCAAGCTGCGACGGGCGCAGACGCGCATGGAGTCGCTGCGACCTTACGCCGAGGCGATGGTCGAGATGATGCGCGACCTGGCCACCTTCACCACCGAAAAGAACAGTTTCGCCTTGCTGCGCGAGCACGACTCGGCCAAAGCCGAGGCCCTGCTCGTCATCACCGGCGATAGGGGTCTGGCCGGCGCCTTCAACGCCAACGTACTGCGCGCTTGCTTCGCGGCCGACCGCGAGCTCGCCGGCAAGGGGCTCGAGCGCCGGCTGCTGGTCGTGGGCAAGAAGGGCATCGGCACGCTGCGCTTTCGCGGCCTGACGATCGACCAGTCGTGGTCGGGCAAGAGCGACCGGCCGACCTACGCCGACGGCGAAGCCATCGCCCACCACGTCATCGACCTCTACACGAGCGAGAAGGTCGACCGCGTGCGCCTCATCTACAATCACTTCAAGACGCCGATCGAGCAGACGCTCATGGACGTGCAGATCCTGCCCATTCAGCCGCAGGAGATCTACACCAGGGATCGTGAGCGACCCTTGGTCACGTACCTCTACGAACCGGAGGAAGCGCAGCTCTTCGCCTCTCTGCTGCCGCGCTACGTGGAGATCGCCATCTTCCGGGCGCTGCTCGAGTCGAGCGCCAGCGAGCAGGGCGCCCGCATGACCGCCATGCGCAACGCCAGCGAGAGCGCCGATGACATGATCTCGGATCTGACGCTCTCGATGAACCGGGCGCGGCAGGCGTCGATCACCCAGGAGATCCTCGAGGTCGTGGCAGGGGCCGAGGCGCTCGGCTAGAAGCTGAACCCCTCGGCCGGACCGGCCACCGAAAGGCAGATGAGACTGTGAGTCGACAAACGGCTGCGGAGTTGAGGTCATGAACAAGGGACGCATCGTGCAAATCATCGGCGCCGTGGTCGACGCTCACTTTCCCGATGAGCTGCCCGCCATCTACAACGCGCTGAAGATCACCATCGACCGCGACGGCCAGCCGGTCGAGCTGATCGCCGAGGTGCAGCAGCACCTCGGCGACAACAAGGTGCGGGCCGTAGCCATGGACGCCACCGACGGCCTGGCACGAGGGGCCGAGGTCGAAGACACCGGCGCCCAGATGACGGTGCCCGTCGGGCCGGCCACCCTGGGGCGCCTCATCAACGTCCTGGGCCAGCCCATCGACCATCTCGAGGACGGCCTCGACGAGGCCGAACGCTGGCCGATCCATCGCCCGGCGCCCGACTTCGAGTCGCTCGACCCGACCGACGAGCTCTTCGAGACCGGCATCAAGGTGGTCGACCTGCTGGCGCCGTACATCAAAGGCGGCAAGATCGGCCTGTTCGGCGGCGCCGGCGTCGGCAAGACCGTCATCGTCCAGGAGCTCATCCACAACATCGCCACGCAGCACGGCGGACTGTCGGTGTTCTGTGGTGTCGGCGAGCGCACCCGCGAGGGCAACGACCTCTGGCGCGAGATGAAGGAATCAGGCGTGATCGACAAAACGGCGCTGGTGTTCGGACAGATGAACGAGCCTCCCGGCGCGCGTCTGCGGGTGGGGCTGGCCGGACTGACGGTGGCCGAGTATTTCCGCGAAGAGGGCGGCCAGGACGTGCTGCTGTTCATCGACAACATCTTCCGTTTCGTGCAAGCCGGCTCCGAGGTCTCGGCGCTGCTCGGCCGCATGCCGAGCGCCGTCGGCTACCAGCCGACCCTGGCCAACGAGATGGGCGAGCTGCAGGAGCGCATCACCTCGACCAAGAAGGGCTCGATCACCTC
>Ga0182027_10003590_pt1 | contig 24467 bp, 11 predicted proteins | sample 712E1DmetaG_FD_121300 | JGI IMG/M metagenome (GOLD analysis project Ga0182027, IMG submission 121300) | Permafrost microbial communities from Stordalen Mire, Sweden - 712E1D metaG (Illumina Assembly) | ecosystem: Environmental > Terrestrial > Soil > Wetlands > Permafrost | place: Sweden... | reverse complement strand
GGCCGCCGAGATCCTGTCGGGCAAGACCATTCTGGAAGCCCTCAACACCGATCTGGTGTGCGACGCCATCAACACCGCCATGCGGGAACTCTTCCTGCAGATCGTCTACGGCCGCACGCAGACGGCGTTCTCGGAAGGCGGCCTGCCCATCGGCGCCGGCCTTGAGGATCTGGGCAAGGGCCTGCGCAGTCAGATCGGCACCATGTACGGCACGGTGGCCAAGGGCGTGCGCTATCTGGAGATGGCCGAGGGCTACGTGACCCGCCTGGCTCTCGACGAGGGCAACGAGGTCATCGGATACGAATTCGTCCACCTGGGCAAGATGATGGAATCCATCTCCAAGGGTGTGGAAGCTGGGGAGGCGCTGAAAAAGGCCACCTCGAAGTACGGCCGCTTCGACGAAGCCGCCAAGACCATCAACCCCCGGCACCAGTAAGCGAGAAGGAGACACAGATCATGGCTCTGTTTGAATCATATGAACGCAGAATCGGCCAGATCACTCCGGTGCTGGCCAAGTACGGCATCGCTTCCCTGGAAGAAGCAAAGAAGCTCACCGATGGCAAGGGCGTCGACGTCTACAAGATCGTGAAGGAGATCCAGCCCATCTGTTTCGAGAACGTCTGCTGGGCGTACATCCTCGGTGCTGCCATTGCCCTCAAGAAGGGCCAGAAAAAGGCGGTGGACATCGCCTGCTCGCTGGGCGAAGGCATGCAGGCTTTCTGCATTCCCGGCTCCGTGGCAGACGATCGCAAGGTGGGCATCGGGCACGGCAACCTGGCCTCCATGCTGCTCAAGGAAGAGACCAAGTGCTTCGCCTTCATAGCGGGCCACGAATCCTTCGCCGCTGCCGAGGGCGCCATCGGCCTCGCCCGCAGCGCCAACAAGGCCCGCAAGGCTCCTCTGCGCGTGATCCTCAACGGCCTGGGCAAGGACGCGGCCCAGATCATCAGCCGGGTGAACGGCTTCACCTACGTCCAGACCAAGTTCGACTACGCCTCGGGCAAGCTGAACATCGTGCGCGAGATTGCCTACTCCAAGGGCGAGAAGGCCAAGGTGCGCTGCTACGGCGCCGACGACGTGCGCGAGGGCGTGGCCATCAATCACCACGAGGGCGTGGACGTGTCCATAACCGGCAATTCCACCAACCCGACCCGCTTTCAGCATCCGGTGGCCGGCACCTACAAGAAGGAATGCGTGGAGCAGGGCAAGAAGTACTTCTCGGTGGCCAGCGGCGGTGGCACGGGCCGCACCCTGCATCCCGATAACATGGCCGCCGGTCCTGCATCCTACGGCATGACCGACACCATGGGCCGCATGCACAGCGATGCCCAGTTCGCCGGTTCATCCTCCGTGCCCGCGCACGTGGAAATGATGGGCTTTCTGGGCATGGGCAACAACCCCATGGTCGGCGCAAGCGTGGCGGTGGCCGTGGCCCTGGAGCAGGCGCTGGCGAAGTAGCCTTCAACCCGACTGTTCGCGCAGGATCGCTTGCTTGCTCGCGGCCGGATGCGAAACCCAAGCAGCGTACCGGCTGCCCCGCGCGCGCTTGAACTCCGCGTAGGCGTGGCGGTCGACGCGTAAGTTGCTCCGGTAGGAGAGACTGGCGACCAGGCTGATGAGCAGGCCGCGACGCTGCCACAAGCTTCTGCCCGCGCGACGGACAATGCGCGGGAGGGAATAGAATTTCCGGCCGCACTGGTCCATCTCGGCGATCACCTGGTCGAGAGACAGGTGCCGATAGCGCGCCACCGGGAAGGTCAGGGTGTAGTACTGCCAGTCGAGTGGAAAGTCATCGACCGCCAAACGCTGCTCGGCAGCCATCTTGTCCCAGAGCTGCGTTCCCGGCAGAGGCGTGAGGAAGAGCGCATTGAGGTTGTCGACGCCATAGTGGGTCGCCGCCGCGGCGATGCGCCCGCCGATGCCCGGTTGGTCCGCGTCCAGTCCGATGATGAAGGAGCCAACCACCAGCATGCCGTGCCGGTGGATGCGCTCGACCGAAGCGCGAAAGTCGCGGCCCTTCACCAGGTTGATCTTTTTGCCCAGCTCCCGCAGGCCCTCTGGGCTCGGGGTCTCGAAGCCGATGAACATGCCCTTGCACCCGGCTTTGGCGGCCAGTTGGAGTAGCTCCTCGTCGTCGGCGAAATTGATGGTGGCTTGCCCAATCCACTCCTTGCCGAGATTCGCCTCGGCCATCGCGCGAAACAGAGCCTTGGCGCGCGCAATGTGTTCAGCCCGTGTCCCGACGAGATTGTCGTCGACCAGCAGCACACGCTTTTCCGGGATGAGCTGAAACTCCCGCACGACGTCCGCCACGGGTCGCTGGCGGTATGAGGCGCCGTTGAAAGAGGTCACACTACAGAAGCTGCAATTCAATGGGCAGCCGCGGGTTGTCTGAATGGCACCGAAAGCGTAGCGCGGCTGGAGCAGATCGTGTCGGGCCGGGCGAATCTCCTCTATCCGGGCCAGCCCGCCGTCGTACCGGCGTTGCAGGCGGCCTTGCCGCGCATCCTCCAGGACCTGGTGCCAGATGCCTTCCGCCTCGCCCGTGACCACGGAGTCAACCCGCTCGCTCACTTCTTCGAGGCACATGGTGGCGTGGATGCCGCCCATGACCACGGGCACCCCCAAACGGCGAAAATGGTCCGCCACGATGTACGCTCGGCCTGCCTGGGAGGTGAACGCAGTGATCCCCACTAGGTCCGGCCGTGGCATAGCCGAGTAGTCCGGCACGCCGAGGTTCTCGTCCACGATGGAAATCTCCCACTCTCGCGGGGTCAGGCCGGCCAAGGCCATGAGGCTGAGCGGCTGCCAGACGCGGTAGCGGTTCCAGCGGCTCTCCCCGAGGTTGACGATGCTGACGAGCGGATTCGATGGATTGATCAACAACAAGTGCATGGCCTGCCCCTATCCGTAGACTCCAAGGACCACCCTCGGCACTGCAAGGCCAGGGCCATGTGCCGCCGCGAGCCCAAGTCGTGTTTGGATGCAGCTAAACTGCCACGCATTACCGCTCGGGTCGGGGCGATAGGCAAGGGCTATGATCGGGATCAGGGGCGTGCGTCACGCATTTCCTTCGATTTGAAGGAGAGGATCATTCATTTTGATTGAGTGCTTCGCAGAGCATGGCAGGCGGGCGGCGCAAGCGGCTGGAAGCGGCCCGAAAGCTGCTGAAAGGCCCTATTGTTCCAGGACGTTGAAGGACCGCGCGGATGGCGGGCGTGTGTGGTTCGGAGCTTGCAAGAGATAGTGACGATGAGTAGGGCGGTCGGGGCAACCTTGCTTCGTTGGCTGACCCGCCTGCGCGGGAGCAGCCTTGCGGACCGCACCGTCCCTGATGATCCCCCGCTGCGCGCCGAGTTGCTCAGTGCCGACCAGATGAAGCAGCACGGGCGGTCCTTGGCTGGATCGCATGAACTAGCGCGACGATGGGCCCCTGATCGCTTGCTCGCGCGGCTTGCCGACAACGAACGAAGCCTGATCGAAGCCTGCAAGCTCCTCACCGCGGCGCTGGCAGCCGACCGTCGCATCGTCCCGGCAGGGGAATGGCTGCTCGACAACTTCTACCTAATCGAGGAGCAGATTCGCACGGCCAGGCGGCACCTGCCCGAGGGCTACAGTCGGCAGTTGCCCCGCCTGCGCAGCGGTCCGTCGGCGGGCCTGCCGCGCGTGTACGACATCGCGCTGGAAGCGATCTCGCACGGGGATGGACGGGTGGATGTGGAGAGCCTGGCTGGTTTCGTGGCGGCCTACCAGACGGTGACCGCGCTGAAGCTCGGCGAATTGTGGGCCATCCCCATCATGTTGCGCCTGGCGCTCATCGAGAACCTGCGGCGGGTGGGCGCGCGGGTTGCTGCTGCGCGGATCGAGCGCGACCGCGCTGCCACCTGGGCGGAGCAGATGGCGGCCGTGGCCAAGAAAGATCCGAAGAGCCTGATCCTGGTGACCGCGGACATGGCGCGGGCCAACCCGCCTATGGCCAGTTCATTCGTCGCCGAGCTTGCGCATCGACTGCAGGGACTGAGCCTGACCTTGCCGCTCACTTGGATCGAACAGCGGCTCTCCGAGTCCGACCTGAGCATCGAGCAGGTGGTCCACGCGGAGAATCAGCAACAGGCGGCCGACCAGGTTTCCATCAGCAACAGCATCGGCAGCCTGCGCATCCTCGGGGCGACGGACTGGCGCAAGTTCGTGGAAAGCGTGAGCGCGGTCGAGCAGGCTTTGCGCGAAGACCCGGCTGGCGTTTACCGCGGGATGGAATTCGCCACACGCGACCGCTACCGCCGCACCGTGGAGGCGATCGCGAGGCGCAGCCCGCTCGCGGAGAGCGAGGTGGCGCGCCAGGCGATTCGGCTTGCCCAGGCGGGAACGACCAGCGGCGAAGGCGACGAACGCACGCGGCACGTGGGCTTCTACTTGATCGACCAGGGGTTGCCGCAACTGGAACGGGCGGCGCAGGTGCGCGGTTCGGTTGTGGGGGCTTTGCGCAGGCCGAGCGGCCGTTTCCCTTTGCCCATCTACTTGGGCGGGATCGTCCTTCTGGCGGGGATCGGCACCGGCGGCCTTGTTGCCCGACTCGGGGCCGACGGGGGAAACCGGGGAATGCTTGTTCTGGTCGGGATCCTCGCGGCGCTGTGTGCGAGTCAACTGGCGGTGGCGCTGGTGAACTGGCTGGCGACCGTGCTGGCAACGCCACACCTTCTGCCCCGCATGGATTACTCGGGCGGAATTCCGCCGCAATCGCGCGCCCTGGTCGTGATCCCGACCATGCTCTCCAGCGCCGCGGGACTTGCGGACCTGGTTGAGGCGCTGGAAGTGCGCTTTCTCGCCAATCGGGACGAGAACCTGCGCTTCGGGCTGCTCACTGACCTTCCGGATGCCCAGCAGGAGACGCTGCCTGAGGACGAGGCGCTGGTGTCACTGGCCAAGACGAAAATCGAAGAGCTGAACGCGAAGTACGGCAGCCCCGATTCGTTCCTCCTCTTCCATCGCCCGCGCCGCTTCAACCCGCGCGAGCGGATGTGGATGGGCTACGAGCGCAAGCGCGGCAAACTTGCGGCGCTGAACGCCCTCTTGCGCGGCCGTGCTCCGGATGCCGACTTCGCGCTGGTTGTCGGCAACCCGGCAGGCCTGCCGCAAGTGAAATACGTGATCACTCTGGACACGGACACGCAGTTGCCGCGTGACGCCGCCAAGCAACTGGTCGGGGCATTGGCCCATCCCCTCAATCGGGCGCGTTTCGACCAACGCACAGTCTGTGCGGGCTACGGGATCCTGCAGCCGCGCATGGCCGAGAGCCTGTCGGGTGCGAATCGGTCGCGCTATGCCCAGCTCTGGGGCAACGAGCCGGGGTTCGACCCGTACACACGCGCCGTCTCAGACGTCTACCAGGATCTCTTCCAGGAGGGCTCGTTCAGCGGCAAGGGGATCTACGAGGTCGATGCCTTCGAGCGCGCTCTGGCTGGCCGCTTTCCCGAAAATCGAATTCTCAGCCACGACTTGGTCGAAGGTTGCTACGCGCGCTCGGGGCTGCTCACCGACGTGCAGCTCTACGAGGAATATCCCCCGCGCTATCGCACGGACGTGAGCCGCCGTCACCGGTGGATCCGCGGCGATTGGCAGATTGCCCGCTGGTTGCTCCCGTGGGTTCCCGGCTCCGACCCGGCCGCGCGCTGGCAGCGCAACCCGCTCTCTTTGCTCGCGCGCTGGAAAATCTTCGACAATCTCCGGCGCAGCCTGGTGCCCCCCGCCGCGACTCTCTTGTTGCTGCTCGGCTGGATATTGCTGCCGCGGCCCCAGTTCTGGACCCTAGCGGTGCTCGGAGTCTTTCTCATTCCTCCCGCCGCCGCTGCCCTGCTGGACGTGCTACGCAAGCCGAAGGATGTGCTGCTCGTGCAGCACCTGACCGGGTCAGGCCGGTCGGCTGCTGCGCGCTTCGCCCAGACGGGCTTTGCCTTCGCTTGTCTGCCGTACGAGGCTTTCTTCAGCCTCGACGCGATCGTGCGGGCGGCATTTCGCGTGCTGGTCAGCCACCGGCGGCTTCTCGAATGGAATCTGTCGGTGGATGCGAAACCCGGCCGCACCAATCTCGCCACCTCCTTTCGCACGATGGGAAGCGCCTGCCTCCTGTCCGCAGCGGTGGTGCTTCTTCTCGCTCGCTTTCGGCCCGCTGCGCTGGTCCTGGCCGCGCCCATCCTGGCCCTCTGGTTCGCAAGCCCGGCCCTGGCCTGGTGGATTAGTCGTCCCCTCCCACGCCGCGTCGCCAGGCTGACAACGGCCGAGGCCCGCTTCCTCCGCGCTGTTGCGCGAAAGACCTGGGCCTTCTTCGAGACCTTCGTCGGTCCGAAAGACCACTGGCTGCCACCCGACAACGTGCAGGAGCACCCGGCGGCGGCCATCGCTCACCGCACTTCCCCTACCAACATGGGGCTGTCGCTGCTCGCGAACCTGGCCGCCCACGACTTCGGCTACCTTTCGACCGGGAGGCTGGTGGAACGCACGGCCAATGCCATCCACACCATGGAATCCCTGGACCGCCATCGCGGCCATTTCTACAACTGGTACGACACGCAGTCCCTGCAGCCGCTGCGGCCCCACTATGTCTCCAGCGTGGACAGCGGCAACCTCGCGGGACACCTCTTGACCCTGCGGCAGGGACTGCTCGGGCTGCCCGACGAGAAAATCGTAGGACCGAGTCTTTTCGCCGGGATTGCCGACTCGCTCCAGATGGTGGTCGAGGCTACGGAAGACGTCGGCTCCGGTGAGCTGGCTCGGGTCAAGAGCGCCGTGATCTTTGCCGCTGACGATCCTCCGCGCACACTCACCGCCGTCCGCCATTGCCTCGAATCGATCGCGAAGGCGGCCGAATTGCTCGTGGATCGGCTGGCTGCAGGCCCGGAGAGCCAAGCCAAGCTGTGGGCGCAATCCCTGGCCCGGCAGTGCCAAGATGCCTTGGCCGATCTGATGTTTGTCGCCCCCTGGACCTCGCTGGCGGAGGCTCCCAGAAGCCTGGACGGATTTGCCGGACTCGATCAGATCCCGACCCTGCGCGAGTTGGCCGGGATCGCGTCGCGACTCCTGCCGGCCATCGAGGCGCGGCTCTGGCCCGGGGCTGCGGACGCACAATGGTGGGCTGATCTGCGGCGGCTGGTCGCCGAATGTGGCCAGCGCGCCCAAAAGAGAATCGCGATCGTGGAACGCCTCGCGCTTCACACGGGTGAGCTTGCGCGCATGGAGTACGACTTTCTCTTCGATGAGACGCGCCACCTGTTGGCCATCGGGTACAACGTGGACGATCGCCGGCGCGATTCGAGCTACTACGACCTGCTGGCTTCCGAGGCCAGGCTGTCCACCTTCGTGGCCATCGCCCAGGGACAACTGCCGCAGGAGAGCTGGTTCGCCTTGGGACGTCGGCTGACCAGCGCGGGCGGCAAACCCATCCTCCTCTCGTGGAGCGGATCGATGTTCGAGTACCTGATGCCGCTCTTGGTGATGCCGACCTATCCGGGTACGCTCCTCGACCAGACCTGCCGGACCGCGGTACAGCGGCAGATCGAGTACGGAGCCCAGCGCGGGGTGCCGTGGGGCATGTCGGAATCCGGCTACAACACTGTGGATGCTCATCTGAACTACCAGTACCGGGCGTTCGGCGTTCCTGGCTTGGGGCTAAAGCGCGGGCTCGCCGAGGATCTCGTCGTGGCGCCCTATGCCTCGGCGCTGGCACTGATGGTGGCGCCCAAACCGGCGTGTGAGAATTTGCGGCGACTGGCGGCCGAAGGGTGTGAGGGCAACTTCGGCTTCTATGAGGCGATCGACTACACGCCGTCCCGCCTGCCGCGCGGGCAATCGAGCGTTGTGGTCCGCTCCTTCATGGCCCATCACCAGGGCATGAGCTTGCTGGCGCTGGCTTATGTGCTGCGGAACCGGCCGATGCAGAAATGTTTCGAGGCGGACCCGGCATTCCAGGCCACAATGCTGCTGCTGCAGGAGCGGATCCCCAAAGCGGTGGCGCCCTATGTGCACACTGCGGAACTGGCCCAGTCACAGACGGCCGCCAGTGGCCTCGAGACGCCGGTGCGGGTGTTCGACACCCCACATACCGCCGCGCCCGAAGTGCAACTGCTGTCGAACGGCCGATACCACGTCATGATCACCAACGCCGGCGGTGGCTACAGCCGCTGGAACGACATCGCCGTCACGCGCTGGCGCGAAGACAGCACGCGCGACCACTGGGGTACCTTCTGCTATCTGCGGGACGCGGCCAGCGGGAAGTTTTGGTCTACCGCCTATCAGCCGGCGCTTAAGCGATCGGACAGCTACCAAGCGATCTATTCTGAATCTCGGGCGGAGTTCCGCTGCCGAAAGCACGAGCTGGACACCCACACCGAGATCGCAGTTTCCCCCGAGGATGACATTGAGCTGCGTCGGATCACAATCAGCAACCGTGGTCGCAGGCGCAGAACCATCGACCTGACCAGCTACGCCGAGGTGGTCCTGGCCTTGCCCGCCGCGGATGCGCAACATCCGGGGCTGAGCAACCTGTTCGTGCAGACGGAAATTCTGCGCGACCGACAGGCCATCCTGGCTACCCGCCGGCCGCGCTCGGTGGGCGAGCCAGCGCCGTGGATGTTCCATCTGATGGCGGTGCACGGGGCCCAAGCGGGAGAGATCTCGTACGAGACCGACCGCTGCCGTTTCATCGGACGCGGCCATACCGTCGCGGATCCACAAGCCATGCAGAGCGATGCGAAGCTCTCGGACAGTCAGGGCTCGGTGCTCGATCCGATCGTGGCGATTCGGCAGCGGATCACGCTGGATCCGGACGCGTCCGCGACCATCAACATCGTCTCCGGCGTGGCGCAGGCGCGCGACGGTTGCTTGGGATTGGTCGAGAAGTACCAGGACCGGCGCCTGGCAGACCGTGTCTTCGATCTGGCCTGGACGCACAGTCAGGTGGTGTTGCAACAGATCAACGCCAGCGAAGCCGATGCGCAATTGTATGGGCGTCTGGCCGGGGCCATCCTCTACGCCAACGCCTCTTTGCGCGCCGACGCGAGTGTGGTCAAGAAGAACCGCCGCGGGCAGTCCGGCCTGTGGGGCTATTCCATTTCTGGCGATCTGCCCATCGTGTTGCTCAAGATCGGAGATCCAGCAAATATCGAGTTGGTCCGCCAGTTGGTGCAGGCCCACGCGTATTGGCGCCGACGAGGCTTGAAGGTAGATTTGGTGATCTGGAACGAGGATCACTCGGGCTATCGGCAGGTCTTGCACGACCAGATCATGGGGCTCATCGCCGCAGCCGGTGAGACCAACGTGACCGATCGACCGGGCGGCATCTTCGTGCGGCCGGCCGACCAAATTGCCGACGAGGATCGCATACTGGTGCAGACCGTGGCGCGCGTGGTTCTGACCGACGCTCGCGGAGATCTGGTTAGCCAGATCGATCAGCGCAGTCAAGCGGAGCGTGTCTATCCGCCGCCATTGCCGGTCCGTTCTCAGCGCGCCCCATCCGCCGCGTCTTTCGCCCACACCGTCGGGCCGCGCCCCGATCTGATCTGCTTCAACGGGCTAGGGGGCTTCACCCCGGATGGGCGTGAGTACGTCATCACGACCGCATCCGGACGGGCGACGCCGGCGCCCTGGGTGAACGTGCTGGCCAACCCGCAATTCGGAACCGTGCTGTCGGAGAGCGGCTCCGCCTACACCTGGGCGGAGAACGCGCACGAGTTCCGCCTGACCCCATGGGAGAATGACCCGGTCAGCGACACAGGTGGGGAAGCCCTGTACTTGCGCGACGAGGAGAGCGGGCATCTCTGGTCCCCGACCCCGCTGCCCTGTCCAGGTGCACCCGAGTATCCCACCGTCACCCGGCACGGCTTCGGATACAGTGTCTTCGAGCACAGCGAGGGCGGCATTCACACCGAGCTTTGGATCTACGTGGACGTGAACGCGCCGGTGAAGTTCTGCGTGCTCAAGCTGCGCAACGATTCGGGCCGAGCCCGCCGGCTGTCAGCCACCGCCTACGTGGAATGGGTGCTAGGAGACCAACGGGAGAAATCGGCCCCGCAGGTGGTCACCAACGCCGATGCCGGCACCGGCGCGCTTTTCGCGCGCAACCCCTACAGCACGGAATTCGCCGAGCGGGTCGCGTTTCTCGACGCCGACGACATGACTGGGACTGTGACCGGCGATCGCACCGAGTTCTTGGGCCGCAACGGCACGCAGCGAAGCCCGGCGGCGCTCTACCGCGCGCGACTCTCCGGCAGGCTGGGGGCCACCCTCGATCCTTGTGCCGCAATTCAGATTCCTTTCGAACTATACGAGGGGCAGGAGCGCGAGATCATCTTCCGGCTCGGGGTGGGGCGAAGCATCGAAGACGCCGCCAACCTGGTACACCGCCACCGTGGCTCTGCCGCGGCTCGCAGTGCGCTGGAGGCGGTTTGGCAATACTGGAATCACACCCTCGGTGCCGTGCAGGTGGAAACCCCGGAGCGTGCCCTTGATGTCCTGGCCAACGGCTGGCTCATGTACCAGACCCTGGCGTGCCGGCTGTGGGCGCGCAGCGGCTCCTACCAGTCGGGCGGCGCTTTTGGTTTTCGCGATCAATTGCAGGACACAATGGCGCTCATTCACTGCGAGCCCCGCCTGTTGCGCGAGCAGTTGCTCCTGTGCGCGGCCCACCAGTTCCGCGAGGGAGATGTTCAGCATTGGTGGCACCCACCCTCGGGCCGCGGTGTGCGCACCCACTGTTCGGACGACTACCTCTGGCTGCCGCTTGCCACCTGTCGCTATACCCTCGGCACCGGAGACACCGGGGTGCTGGACGAAGTCGTCCCGTTTCTTGACGGCCGTTCCGTCGCTGTCGACGAGGACTCGTACTACGATTTGCCCCGGCGCTCGGCGGAGGCGGACACCCTGTACGCGCATTGCGCCCGCGCCATCTTGCACGGGCTCCGCTTCGGTAGCCACGGCCTGCCGCTCATCGGCTCCGGGGACTGGAACGACGGCATGAACTGCGTGGGCGCGCAGGGTAGGGGAGAAAGCGTCTGGCTCGGATTCTTCCTCTATGAGGTGCTCGAGCGCTTCAGCGAACTGGCGCGGCGGCGCGGGGACCTGGCCTTCGCCGAACGCTGCCAGAGCGAGGCGGCCGAGTTGCGACGAAACATCGAAGCGAGCGGCTGGGATGGCCAGTGGTACCGGCGCGCCTACTTTGACGACGGCTCGCCCCTGGGCTCGGCCAGCAGCCCCGAGTGCCAGATCGATTCCATCGCCCAGAGTTGGTCCGTGCTGTCTAGGGCCGGCGACCCCGAGCGTTCTCGCTTGGCCATGCAGGCAGTGGACCAGCGGCTGGTGTGCCGCGAGCACTCGCTGATCCAATTGCTGGATCCGCCCTTTGACAAATCGAACCTGAATCCCGGCTACATCAAGGGCTACGTCCCGGGCGTGCGCGAGAACGGTGGCCAATACACCCACGCCGCAATCTGGGCGGCCATGGCCTTCGCGGCCCTGGGTGACGCTGGGCGCGCGTGGGAGTTGCTCGCCATGATCAATCCCGTGAACCACGCCCGGTCTCCCGAGGCAATGCAAACCTACAAAGTGGAACCGTACGTCGTCGCGGCCGACGTCTACGCCGTAGCCCCGCACACCGGCCGCGGCGGATGGACCTGGTACACCGGCTCGGCCGGCTGGCTTTACCGACTGATTGTCGAATCACTGCTGGGACTGAGGCTGGAGGTCGACAAGCTGCACATCGCCCCGTGTTTGCCGGCGGCCTGGCAAGCCTTCACGGTCCACTACCGGCACCGCGAAACCGTGTACCACATCAAGGCCTCACGCGCGGCCACAGTCGATGCTGGCACGACGGTGACTGTGGATGGCGTCGAACAACCGGCCCCAGTGATCCCCCTGGCCGACGACCGGAGGGAGCATGCCGTCGAGGTGCGTATTGGCTAGTGTAAGGCGATGGCGACGGAGACTCCAACGTTGCGTCGCGCTGCCAAGATCTTCACGGTCCAGCCATAATGGGCAGCACCACGTGCGAGGGGTGAAGCCGATCGTGATGGATGCGGATCGTTGCTTTGTGGAAGCCGGCAGCCGTACGTTCGCTTTGCCCAGTTTGCAGGTTGCGGGAGAAGTCGGGGAAAAAGGAACCGAAGACCTGTACGCGGATCTGGTGACCCTGCTTGAAAAGGTTACTCGTCATGGGCCCGTGCACGTCGATCTCGTAGATCCGGCCAGGCTGCAGCAGTTGGCGGCCCTTTTCTTTGTCACGGTAACTGGCGCGCATCACCTCGGGACCGGGGCTCATGAGATTCCAGGCCGCGCCGTCGGGTGCCACGTCGTAGAGCCGCACCCACAGGTCAAGGTCGCGGCAGGTGCAACTGACGAAGACTTCCGCGTCGATGGGGCCGGTGACCTCGGTGTCTGCGGCCAGCGGCCCACTGTCGAAAGTTAGCACGTCCTTGCGCAGGGCCAGCTCGCGGTAATCGTGCGCGCCCAGATCTTCGTACTTGTTGCTGACCGGGTGGCCGGGGTCAGAGACGAAGGCGCTCGACCCGTGGCCCTTGAAACTGCGCGCGAGCACTCCGGTTTTTCCGGGCGCGGCCTGGCGCAGGTAGAAGCTGGTGCGGACCGCGGCGGGCGGCCAGTCGAGAGCTTCCCGCCAAATGTCCGCGCCCATCACGTAGTAGCGAACCGGGCTGCCGCTGCCCACGGCCACGCCGCGCAGGTGGTGGTCCATCCAATCGAGGACCAGGCCGTCGTAGTCGATCTTCGCATTGTGGGCGAAGCGACGTTCACCTGCCGCCGTGCTGGCGGTTTCCTTCACCCCATGGACCCACGGTCCAAGAAGCAGCGCCACTCCGGCAACCTGGCCATGCCGAGCGGCCACCAGTCCGCGGAAGTTGCTCGTCGCACCTTCGGGTCCGTAGCCCTCGTCGTACCAACCCGACAGATTGAAAACCGCTGCTTGGGTCTTGCCGTACTTGGGGTGCAGATCAGCCCAGTCCCACCACGGGTCCTCCGGCGGGTGGCGCAGCCACTCGTAGTAGAACGGCGCGACGTCACGTAGGGCGTCCATATCGTCGAGAGGCAGCACGCTCTGCATGCGCGGGCCTTCGTTGCTCCACGCCGCAACCGCCTCGTCGTGGTTCGATGGCCCCGTCAGATGCCCTCGGGCACGGCGGTCAGGGGCGATGTCGTTCCAGGCCCACTCGATCCACGACATGTCGAAGGGCCCATGTGCGTAGATGAAATTTTCGTGCGACGCGAAGGTCATGGCCGGCACCATTGCCTTGAGGTGAGGGGGATTCTCCACCGCCGCCAGCCACTGCACCGCCCCAGGATAGGACAGGCCAAAGGTGCCAACGGCGCCGCTCGACCAGTCCTGGGCCGCGGCCCACTCGATGGTGTCGAAGCCGTCCTGGCCTTCTTGCTGGTAGGGACGGAATTCGCCCTCGGAGTCGTAGCGACCGCGCACGTCCTGCACCACGACCGCGTAGCCGCGTTCCAGCGCGCGCGCAAAGGTGGTCTGCTCCCGGCGTTCCTGTTCCTTGTCGTACGGGGTGCGGTACACCAGCGTGGGAAACGGCGCGTGGCCCGCTGGTCGCATCACGTCCGCGCGCAGCCTTACCCCGTCGCGCATGGGCACGTCCACGTCTCTTTCGAAGATGCCATCGCCAATGGCCCGGGCATCCGACGCGACCGGGCGCGGACCACATGCCACCAGAAGCATGAAAAGCGCGACCGGGAACGCACAGTCGACGGGGCGTCTGGTTTGCGGAAGATTCATGCCTCAGTGGTGCTTCACACTGGTGGGAACGCTGATCGCAGATTCAATGCAAGTTTCCCCCTGCTTGTGCAGCCCGTCCACAGTTGACAACCTATGACGTTCCGGTTCAAACTTAAACTTCCGTTTGCGATTTGGGAACGTCCGCAAGGTCGCAGCAAAGGCGGCTGGTTTCTCAGAACGTCGAAACATCGACAAAGTCATGCAAGGGCATCACCATGCGCAAGAGTCCGAAGTCCATTTTGTCGCTCGTCGGGATTTCACTAGCCCTTCTGGGCTGTTCATCCGGCGCGACGAGTGACAACACAGAAACATCTTTTCAGGCGCTTACGGTTGATCCGAATGCAGCGTACACGATCGTTGGGGTTGCCAGCGGCAAGTGCGTGCAGATCGCCGGGCAAAGTTTGGCCAATTCTGCCCGCGCCCAACTGGAACCTTGCTCGAACTCGGCCAGCCAGCAATTTCGCTTTCCGGTCTACACCGGCAGCTACCACCACATCGTGAATGTTGCGAGCGGCAAGTGTCTCGATGTGCAGTCCAAGTCCACGGCAAATGGGGCCGCGGTGATTCAATACACTTGCGGCAGTGGCACAAACCAACAATGGTCGGTCACGACCAACACAGATGGCTCGGTTCGACTAACCGCGCGGCACAGTGGCAAGGTCATGGAGGCAAATCAAGGAGGGACGGCTGACGGTACCTACATCGTGCAGTGGACTTCATCGGGCGCGAACTATCAGCAGTTCAACCTGACGGTACCTGGCACCGGCGGCACCGGAGGCAGTGGCGGGTCCACTGGCACCGGCGGATCGACAGGCAGCTCAGGCGGAAGTACGACGTCCGGCGGTTCCGCCGCCGCGGGTGGCAGCTCAGGCGGAAGCACGACGTCCGGGGGTTCCACCGACACGGGTGGCAGCTCAGGCGGAAGCACAACGTCCGGGGGCTCCACCGCCGCGGGTGGCAGCTCAGGTGGAACCACCGGCACAGGCGGCACGACGGTCACTCTGCCGGCATTGGCCGATATTGAAGCTATCATGACCAAGGTGACCAGCTATGAGATCCAGCTAGGGCCAGAGGATCCGAGCTGGGTCAACAAATGGACCGAGGCCACCTTCTACATCGGTGTAATGGCCGCCTACTTGGTCACCAACGACCAGACCTATCTGACAGATGCAACCAATTGGGCCCAGAAGAACAAGTGGACGCTGCTTGGTTCGCCCACGCGGAGCGCGGACAACCAGTGCGCCGGACAGGTTTACACCGATCTCTATCTGCAGAACCCCGTCGCCTCCAATGCGAACATGTATCAGAGCACGCAGGCCAGCATCAACCTGGTCAAGGCAAGCCCGAAGCCGGGAATTGTCAAGAATGTCGATGACTGGTGGTGGTGCGATGCACTCTTTATGGCGCCTGGGGCGGTGGTTCGCCTGGGCACGATTACCAACGATGCCACGTACTACAGCTTCCTGGACACGATGTGGTTCGCCACCCAGGCCGGCCTGTTTGACACGAAGACAGGGCTGTTCTGGCGTGACTCGACGTTTGTCAACGGCAGCGTCTACTGGTCGCGCGGCAATGGCTGGGTCATGGGCGGCATCGCGAGGGTCCTGCAATATCTTCCAGCCTCTGATGCCAGACACGCTGACTATGTCAGTTTGCTGAACACCATGGCCGCCGCGCTGAAGCCCTGGCAGCAATCGGATGGTACGTGGCACTCGGACCTCACGCATCCAACGAAATACAACAATCCAGAGGTCAGCGGAACGGGCCTCATTAGCTACGCAATCACCTATGGCATCAACCAGGGATTGCTCGATCGTGCCACCTACCTGCCGGTAGTTGTCTCGGCTTGGAACGGTCTCGTGCAGCAGGTCGATGCGCAGGGCCGGGTTGGCTACGTTCAAGCCACTGGAAGCGCGCCTGCGGCTGCCGGAGCCACTGAGACCCACGACTACGGGGTTGGCGCCTTACTTCTCGCCGGAAGCGAGATGGCCAATCTGGTGAAGTAGCTGCGTTTTTGGCGAACTGGAGGTCGTTGCATGGAAGGCCTGATAATTCCCTCTGCGATCCAGCGTATTCGCTCATTTCTGATCGAGATGTGCGGAATGAAGGTCAAGCCCTGGGCCACCACAGAGGAGACCCTGGCCGCGCTCCACACCACGCTGGTTGCTCGCCACGCGTGCGACATATTCTGGACGTCGTTGCGCGGGTTGCTCGAAACCCTGGCCTGCGATCTCAAGACGCGGCAATCGGCGTCGCCCGGCACCCTGGTCGACAATGAGCTACTCGACACCGAGCGCTACGCCACGCTGTTGGATGAGATCCGTGCCGCGCTGGCATGCCAAACGGCGGAAGATGCAACCTTCCGTCGTCTTGCCTCGGCCCTGTCGGCTCCGGCGCTCGGGCTCTTGCTGTTTCTCGGCGGAGTGGCCAGCGTCGGCTGCGATCGCACGGGCCTGCGCGGACCAGCCCAGGCGCGCGACGCGGGCCCGCCTGCCGTCGTCGATGCCGCGCAGCCCCCATCCCAGCCTGATGCTTCGAGCCCCATCAACTTGCCTGACGCACCTCCCGCACCCGCACCCGTCGATGCCGCGCAGCCGGAAGCCAACCGTGATCTCCCACCGGTGATTCCTGACGTGCGTCCCGCAACGGATGTGGCTGTGGCACCCAGTCAGTCCGATGGGCCCGCGGTCACCATCCAGGACATCATGCAGAGCTGCAACATTCCTGATTGGGAGCAACAGCAGATCCTCACCTGCCTGGCGACACTGGGCGGATCGTGGACGGGCTTGGCCGAGGCATTTGCTGGCGACGACTGCAGTTTTGTTTACAGCCAACTTAGCTGTCTAGCCAGGTCGACGCTTTGCGGGGGGATGTATGAAATAACAACTTCGTCCGGGTATTTGGATCCGAACACGCCGTGGATTTGCAGACCCATAATCATCTACGCCGGGGTTCGTTTCGTTTGAACCGGCATCCGCTTGATCGGGTGGCGCGCGAGCCGCATACCTGCATTTTCGAGATCACCCGTCGGTGCAATCTGCGCTGTATCCACTGCGAAAGCCACTGCGGCGAGGTTTCGCACCGCGAGCTTTCGACTGAGCGAATCCGGTGCGTGGCACGCGAGCTGGTGCAGCTCGGTTGCCACCACGTCGACGTCACGGGAGGCGAGCCGCTGTTGCATCCAGAGTGGGACGGACTCTGTCGCAATTTCGCCGAGGTTGGACTGCGCACCGCTCTCATCACCAACGGAACCCTGCTCGATGAGGAATGCCTTACCCGCGCCCGTGACGCCGGCGTCGCAGCGGTCGGGATTTCGCTCGACGGGCTGCAAGCCACCCATGATCGCATCCGGTTGCGTCGGGGCGCGGGACCGTCCCCTTGGCGCGAGACCGTGGCGGCCATCGAGCGCGCCCTGCCCCGCATCGAGACCATCGTCATGACCGCGGTCAACCGACTGAATCTGGCGGAATTGCCGGCGCTGCGCGATCACCTGGATGGCATGGGCGTGCAACGTTGGCAAATCCAGTTGGTGGTTCCCATGGGCCGGGCGCTCGCAGTCGGGCAGCCATTCGTCATTGCCCCCGGGGATCTCGAAACTTTGACCGCGTTTCTCGTCGAGGCGCGCGCCAATGGAAAGACGCCGCGAATTGACGTTAGCGACACCATCGGCTACTTCACCGAGCGCGAACTGGGCATGCGCGGCTCCGTGGACGCCCGGTCGCTGTGGAACGGCTGCCAGGCCGGCATTCGCGCGGTGGCCATCACCTACGACGGCCGGGTGCGCGGCTGTTCCTTGATGCCGCCCGAGTTCGACGCTGGTGATCTGCACGACGAATCGCTAACCACAATCTGGAACGACGCCGAGCGCTTCGCCTACAGCACGCGTTTCGATGCCGCCAAGCTCGCCGGCCCCTGCGGCCGCTGCCGGGTGGGACCCTTGTGCCGCGCGGGTTGCACCACCATGGCCTACTGGACCACGGGCAGCATCTACACAAATCCGTTCTGTTTGCACCGCGTGCGCGGAGGCTGCGTGTGAAACCCTCGCCCGCACCGTTCGTCGCCGTGCTGGAGCTGACCTTGCGCTGCCCGTGCCGGTGCCAGACCTGCGGTTCGTACGCCGGCGCGGCGCGAGCCCGCGAGCTGGACCATGATGAATGGCTGGGCGTGATCGGCTCGCTCGCCGATCTTGGCTGTCGCCGGATCACCCTGATGGGCGGCGAGCCTCTGCTCTATCCGCGCTGGGCCGACCTGGTTTGCGCCGGACGCGCCCGCGACATGCTCGTCGACTTGATAAGCTGCGGTCAGGGCCTCGATGAAAGAGTGGCTCTCGCGATGCGGGAGTGTGGCCTGCACTCGGTCACGATCAGCATTGACGGGCTGGCGAACACCCACGATGCGCAGCGACGGGTGTCTGGTTGTTTCGAGCAAGCCCTGCGCGCCATCCGATTCGTCGACCAGGCTGGACTCAAGGTGGGTGTGACCAGTCAGGTGAACCAAGGCAACCTGTCGGAACTGGAATCCTTGGCACATATTCTCGAGGAGGCGGGCGTGTTGGGCTGGCAGTTGCAGTTGACCCTACCGCTGGGCCGAGCCGAGGAGCACCGACACCTCATTGCACCGCCGGCCATGATGCCCGAGCTCCTGCGCGTGCTCCGCCGCCTGGGGCGGCGAGCTGGCCTGCGCCCGCACCTCACTGACAACATCGGCTATGGCACCAGCGATGACATTGCATTGCGCACCATTCAGGGCAGCTTTCCGCGGCCGTGGCTCGGCTGTCGCGCCGGACTGGATGCCCTGGGGGTGGGGAGTGACGGCCGGGTCAAGGGTTGCCTGGCCCTACCCGACATCTGCACAGAAGGCAATGTACGCGAAGAACCACTAGTCGCGATTTGGAACGACCCGAATCGATTCAGCTACAATCGCCACTACACGCCCGCACAATTGTCCGGTGCGTGTGCTGATTGCGAGCAAGCCCGACTTTGCCGGGGCGGCTGCACTGCGACCGCCTACGCAATGCACGGAAAGCCGGGGGTCAGCACCCACTGCTTCCTTCACGCTTCTGCCACGATGGTCAGCACGACGCGCGAGGCGTGAAACCAGCTCGGTCAACTCGATCGAACGCCCGGGAACACCAGGCTCACGGCCGGCGTTCGAAGTCCAGGTAGCCCCGATCGAAATCGGTGTGGACCAGGACTACGCGTACCTGGTCACCCACGCGCAGGCTTTGGAACCCGCGCACCAGGCGGCCTTCCACCGGCGGGTCGAAGATGCGCACCCAGGTTCCCTTGTCCGCGGCGCCGGTGATCACGCCCTCGAAGCTCTCGCCCACCCGCGCTTCCAGCAGCAACGCCGCGGCAGACTTGTTTACCTGGCGCTCGACCTTGGCCACATTTCCCTCTTGCAGGGTGCAATGGGAAGCCACCTCGGCTAGCTCGGCCACACTGTAGGGGGCTGGGGCATCGCAAAGCGCGGCCTTGACCAGCCGATGCGTGACCAGATCGGGGAAACGGCGGTTGGGCGCGGTTGAATGGGCGTAGTCCTTGACCGCCAGTCCGAAGTGCCCGACTGGCGTCTGCCCGGGCAGCTCCACCACGTACTCGCCCGCGCCCATCAATTTCACGATCACCAGCGACAGATCGGGGAATCGCAGCGGATCGGCGGCGCGGCGCTTCAACAGGAACGCCTCCAGTGCGCGCGCCGAGGGCTCGGCCGGGAGCGACTCGCCCAACTTCGCGGCTACCTCCGCGATCTTTGCCCAGCGCTCGGGCGAGCGCACCACGCGGCGCAAGGACGGCCGCGCCTTTGCTTCCGGAAAGCGGGCCACCACCCCGTTGGCGGCGATCATGAAGTCCTCGATTAGCTGCTTGGCGCGATTGGGTTTCTCCGCCTGTAGGCCCACCACCGAGTCGCCATCGAACACGGGACGGGATTCCAGCGATTCAAGGTCCAGCGCGCCCTGTTGGTGGCGCAGGCGCCGCAGCCGCGCCGCCACTTCGTCCTGCATACGAAGCTGCAGGTCCATCCCTTTCACGCGCGCGGCAGGCTCGGGCAACGGCCCCTGCCCGTCGAGCCACGCGGCCACGGCGTTGTAGGCCAGCTTGGCCCGGTTGCGCACGAGCGCGCGGCCCACGCGCGTGTCTCCCAGCGTGCCGTCGGGCCCCACTGCGTACTCGATGACCAAACTGAGCCGGTCGCAGTCCGGCCCAAGCGAAGTCAGGTCAGTGGACAGCCGCTCGGGCAGCATAGGGTAGACATGGCCGGCAACGTAGACCGAGGCCGTGTTGCTGGCGGCGTGCTGATCGATGGGTGTCGTCTTGGCGATCAGGGCGTCGACGTCAGCCACGGCAATGAGGATCTTCACCGTCCCGCCGCCAAGATCCTCCGCCACCGAAAGCTGGTCGAGATCGAGCGAATCGTCGTTGTCGATCGAGCACCACAGCAGACCGCGTAGGTCACGCACGGCACCGCCATCCATCGCCGACGGGCCGCGTATCCCGTCGAGCTGCTTCAACGCTGCGGAATCGAAATCCGGCTGCAGTCCCCGATCGAGCATCGCTTTTCGAGCAACCCGCTGCAACTCGGCCCTGTGGTGCAAATGAAGCGTCATGGTCGCGAGTGTACTCCTATACCCACCGCTCATGCGACGGTCAGATACGCAAACATCGCGCTCATTCCCCAAGGAAAAACCCATGAGCGCGTGCTAGATTCTCGTCGGCATGGGATTGACGCGGTCCACGATCGGGGCTCGCGGCGCTGGATGGGCCGGAACCATCTTCGGCGACGCGGGCGTGTCAGGCATCCACGCGTCGTGGACTTGTCGCCATTGACCGGGGGCCGACGTGACAACAGACCTTCCAGAATCCAATTCGGAGGTACAGCCCTCCCGGGTGACGCTGAAGACGGTATTTACGGTCTGCTTCGGTGTCTTGATCGTGGTCGCGCTGGTGATGGCCATCATCCATTCACTGGTGGCGATCACCCTGACCTACGCGGCCCTGTTGCTGGCGGTGACGCTGGATCACGGCGTGAAGATGCTGGTGCGGCGTGGCCTTAGGCGATCTTTCGCAATCGCCCTGGTGAGCGTGTCGCTGGCTGGACTATTGACCGGGCTCGGGTTCACGCTGATCCCGCCGGCCATCTCCCAAGGCAAGACGCTGGTCGATCAGGCCCCCGCCTTCATTCACACCGCCCGCGCCAGCCACCTTTTCGGGCGCCTCGACACTCGTTTCCACCTGGCTGATTACATCGAGAAGCTTGAGAAGGGATTCCCCGCGATGCTGGAGGGGGCAGCCACTCCCATCTTGGCTGCGGTGGGCGGCGTCCTCAGCCTTGTGGCCGCCGCCGTGACGGTCTTGCTCTTGATGGTGTTCATGCTGATCTTCGGGGGACGCCTGATCCGCGCCGCCCTGGATGAAGCGCGCCCCGAATCGCGCAACATGTATGGGGACGTGCTGGAGAAAATCTACCACTCGATCGGCGGCTATCTCGGCGGGCTGGCGCTCATTTGCACCTTCAATGCCACACTGACCACCACGTTCCTGGCCATTAATGGGATTCCATTCTTTCTCCCGCTTGGAATCCTGAGCGGCCTCTCCAGCATGATCCCCTACGCCGGCCCTGTGGTGACGGGAACCCTCATCACGTTGCTGGCGCTCCTCACGGGCAGCGGCTGGCACGCCTTGGCCTGTGTGATCTATTTCATCGCGTACGGACAGCTCGAGGGAAACGTCCTCGGCCCTTTGGTCTTTCGCCGCACCGTTCACGTCAACCCGCTGGTGGTCATCCTGTCCGTCCTCTTCCTGGGAGAGATGGGGGGCATCATCGGCGCAATCATCGCAGTACCCGTGGTCGCCGCCCTCCAGGTCATTGTGCGCGAGGTGCTGCGCGTCCGCCGCCAACGACTGAAGGTCCAACGCGCCGAAGACCGCGCCGCCGCCGAGTCCGTCGACGCTTGAGCGCGGGTGACAACTGTGTGTCCAACAACGCCATTCCGGATGCTCATGAACTCCCATCCATCTATCTGGGCTCACCTGTACCCCGATCTGCAGGCGGGCCTCGGCGGGTGTGAACCGGCCCGCGCGCCGCGAGCACCGGCATGATCGGTGTTCGGCTTCGCCTCGCCGGCTTGATCGTGGTTCTTGGGGCCGCATGGCCCGCGCCTGCCGCAGCCAAGCTTGTCGTCGACCACATCGTCGTGCGCGGCCCAAGCAAAGTCACGACGCGGGTGCTGATGACGCGCATGCATCTGTACCCAGGGGATCCTGTGGACTTCGCCGTGCTCAAAGCGGCCGAGCAACGCCTGATGGAGAGCGACCTATTCAGCAGCGTGCGCGTTTTTGTCGAGCTGCCCACGGCGGAGACGGTACGGCGCATCTACCTCGACGACAGTACCTACCCGGTCGAGGTTGTGGTGGAGGCTGTCGGCAAGCTCACCTGGTTCGCCTTTCCCACGGCCAGCTTCGGCAGTGGCGATTGGGCCGGCGGCTTCGCCTATGCGAACCAGAACTTCCTCGGTCGCGACTTGCACCTGCTCGGCGCGGCGCAGGTCGGACAGTCCCGAAGCTACGCCTTCGTCGATTTTAGCGATCCCCTCGTAGCAGGCGCCCCGCTCACCTATTCGCTGAGTGCGCTCTACCGGCCCGAGCAGATCCGCTACTTCGCGAACCACACTTTGGTGATGCTGGTGCCGACCACTGTGGCTGGGGGCAGCGGCTACATCGGCTGGGTGCTGTCCCCGCACTCCCGCGCATCCCTCGGGTTTTCTGCTCGCCACCTGACGGTGAGTCCCGCCCAAGTGTTCTGCGGGCCTGCACTGCCCTACAATCCCCGTTCCGGCCGCATTTTTGTCGTGGAGTTCCGGTTGCAGTACGACGACACGCGCGCCGAGGAGGGGATCCGGCGTGGCATTCGTCTACTCCTTAAGAACGAGGTGTCCGACCGCTATTGGCGCTCGGACTTCGACTACTCCAAGTTTCAGGTGCAGGTAGATCTGTACGGCCACTACCGGTGGAACTACCCTTCTCTCAATCTTGTCACTATCCTCGACTATCCAACCTCGGACCACGGGCGTCCCGTGACGGAGGTGGTGCGTATTGGTGGGACCAGCCTGCGCGGCTATCTCGCCAATGAGTTTCACGGCGACACCCTTGTCAGCGCGCAGAGCGAGGATCAGGCAGTACTCCTCCATTTGCGAGTCCCCTGGACACAGGTGCGCTTCAACGTGGCGGCAGCGGTTTTCGCCGATGCCGCGACCCTGCTCGATCGTTTTCCCGGCGGCACCCCGGTCCCCCCGCCCGACGTTCCTCCTCCCCCGGTGCGCTCCAAGCTCAAGGACATCCACGCCAGCTTCGGTGGTGGGGTGCGCGCAATCCTGCCAGGAGTGGCGATCCCGGCCTTCAAGGTCGACGTGGGCTACGGCATCGACGTGCACAGCGTGGCCGTGACGATCTCGGTCGCGGGCGGCGGGATCTAACCGTGATGCGTCCAAAGTCGAGTGATTGGTCAGAGCTCACCATCTGCAAGCGGGGCTCGGCGTGCATGGTCCGGCCCTAACGTCGCGAGGATGTGCATGACTGGTGTTCGGCTCCGCCTCGCCCGCGTGATCCTGGTTTGTGGGGTGATCTGGCCCGCTCCTGCCGCGGCTCGGCTTGTCGTTGACCACATCGTCGTACGCGGTGCAGTCGCGGTCACCACGCGGGTGCTGGCAACCCGCATGCATCTGTACCCGGGGGACTCAGTAGACCTCGCGGTGCTCAAAGCAGCCGAACAACGCCTTATCGAGAGCGATTTGTTCAGCAGTGTACGCGTGTTCATCGACCTGCCCTCGCAGGAGGTAGCCCGGCGCATGTACCTGGACGACAGCACCTACCCGGTCGAAGTTGTGGTGGAGGCCGTCGGCAAGCACCCGTGGATCGTCTTTCCCACGGCCAGCTTCGGCAGCGGCGATTGGGCCGGCGGCGCTATCTACGCGAACCAGAACCTCATTGGCCGCGATGTGCAGCTTGTGGGCGCGGGGCAGATCGGCCAGTCCCGGAGCTACGTTTTCGTCGAGTATCGCGATCCTCTCGTCGTGGGCGCCCCGCTCACCTACTCGCTGAGCGGGCTCTACCGGTACGAGCAGATCCGCTTCTTTGTCAACCACAGCCTGGTCCAGCAGGTGCCGACCAGTGTGGCTGGTGGCGACGGCCAGATCGGCTGGGTGCTGTCCCCTAACACCCGCGCGTCGCTTGGCTTGTCGGCCCGCTACCAGACGGTAGGTTCCCCCCAATGGTGCGCGACTGAACTGCCCTACAATCCTCGCAGCGGCCGCATTTTCCTGCTGCAGTTCCAGTTCCAGTACGACAACACACGCGCCGAGGAGGGGCTCCGGCGTGGCACTCGTCTGTTCCTCAAGAACGAGGTGTCCGACCGATACTGGGGTTCGGACTTCGACTACTCCAAGTTTGAGATGCAGGTGGACCTGTACGGTCGCTACCGGTGGAATTACCCGTCCCTCGTCCTGGACGGGGTTTTCGATTACCCCACCTCGAACCGAGGGCGTCCCGTGACGGAGTTGATCCGTATTGGCGGGAGCAACCTGCGCGGCTACCTCACCAACGAGTTCCACGGCGACACCCTGGTCAGCGCGCAGGCCGAGGATCAGGCGGTGCTCCTCCATCTGCGGCTTCCCTGGACACAGGTG
>Ga0182027_10003589_pt1 | contig 24470 bp, 22 predicted proteins | sample 712E1DmetaG_FD_121300 | JGI IMG/M metagenome (GOLD analysis project Ga0182027, IMG submission 121300) | Permafrost microbial communities from Stordalen Mire, Sweden - 712E1D metaG (Illumina Assembly) | ecosystem: Environmental > Terrestrial > Soil > Wetlands > Permafrost | place: Sweden... | reverse complement strand
TGAAAATCCATTATACGCCTGACAATGTGTATTATCACATACATTGTATTTGTCGGATGAATGTTTATCAAAATATTTGTACATGTATGTCCGGGCAATAATAGCCTGGGTTTTAAAATACTCTAAGTTTTTCCCTGCTCCTCCCTCAGCCATTACCACGCCTGAAATATACTTTTCAACATCAGAAATATTTATAAATACTAATGTTCCAAGATCAGGAAGACACTGAAGATCACCTGAATAATTCTGTCGTAAATGTGATTCGCCATTCATCATAAGGGAAAATGAATCATTCCCGGTCTTTCCTTTAAGGATCAGTGAATCGCAAACAAAGCCCTTTGAATTTCTCTTTTTAACAGCTAGTTTTCCATTATACCTTGTTATAATAACGGGTTCATTTTTAAATACCGAAAGTATTTCACCGTTGAAGAGATTTAGTTCGTAAGTTCCTTCAGTGACAGAAAGCACAGCAGATTCGGGAGCCTGATTGGCGAAAAGCCTGATTTTAACCTGCGCGGAACCAATTGTACAAAAAACAGCTAATAAAAAAATAAATAATATCTTCAATCTCCCTTTCACCTTTTCTCCTCTTCTCCCCTACATTTCTTCAACTCCCGTACCATCTCTCTGGCAATCCTGCCAGAAGCTCCGGATGATCCCAGTTTGATTTTTAATACCACATAATCAGATAATAATTTTTCGCGTTTTGCACCGCCTGGTAAAATAGCCGTAAGCTCTTCTAAAAGAGCTTTTTCAGTAAGGTCATACTGGACCAATTCCTTAACAACTTCAGAACCCATTATGAGATTTACGAGTGATATAAATTTCACTTTGACCACCATCCAGGCAATCAACATTGAGAAAAAATCTCCTTTGTAGCAAACAACCTGAGGTGTACCATGCAGAGCAGCTTCAAGGGTTGCTGTTCCGGAAGTAACAAGAGCCGCGTCTGCAGTGTACAGAATTTCGTAAGTTTTTTCCTTGATCACTTTAACAGGAGCTTTTCCAATGATTTTAAGGTACAGGTCATCGGGTATATTCTTCACTCCGGCAATAACAAACTGATATCCAGGGAAGTGGTGAATTGTTTTCATCATTTCAGGAAGGATAAGTTCAATTTCATGCCTGCGACTACCGGCTAAGAAAGCAATTAAAGGTTTCTCTTCGATTCCAAGATTCCTGTACATATTTTTCTTATCGGGAAACGTAGAGATTCGTTTTTCAGTTTCATCTATAAGTGGATTCCCCTGATATTCAATAGTTAATCCATGCTTTTTGTAAAAATCGACCTCGAAGGGAAAGATAATAAACATACGGTCGATAAACTTTTTAATTTTCTTCACCCTTCCCTCATTCCAGGCCCATAATTTTGGCGATATATAATAGAAAGTTCTGTATCCCGATTTTTTTGCAAACCCGGCAATCCGCAGATTGAAACCAGGATAATCAATGAAAATTACCACATCGGGTTTAAATTCAATAATATGCCGTTTGCACAGTTTGATGTTCCTGGAAATTGCACTGAGGTTTTTTATGACAGCAATAAAGCCCATGAAAGCCATTTTCCTGTAATGAACAAGAAGAGTAGCTCCGGCAGATTCCATGAGATCACCTCCCCAACATTCGATCTCCGCATTTTTATCTGCTACGATTAACTCTCTTACCAGATTTGAGCCATGAAGGTCGCCCGATTGTTCACCTGCAATTATAAAATACTTCATCCTAAAAACTTTACACCAAAAACAATCACCGCCCAGACTATTGTCATTCCAAGTACGCCACGGGCAGCTCTCAGCATGTCTAATTGGTTAAATATCATAAAAATCAGAATATTCGGGAACACACATAGAGTAATTGCATGTGTTATAATATTTGAATCCGCTATTCTGACAAGGTATGCATGAAGCGATTGATGACCTGAAGAAAACAGGTAGATAATTATTCCTACAATAAATGGAAATACAAGTCCTGAAATTGTACCTGCAAGAACTTTATCATATTTCTCGTAAAATTTCATTTTTTAAACCTGACTTTAAGTTTATCAATATAAGAATGAGCAGTCATGTCGACAGTAACCGGCACTACTGAAACAAAATTATGTGCAATAGCCCACTCGTCAGTGTCGGTAGCTTCAGGTTCATGATTCTGAAAAACTCCGGTTAGCCAGTAATATGTTTTTCCCATCGGGTCTTTTCTTTTTTCAAACTCCTCTCTCCAGTTGCCTTTAGATTGTCTGCATACTTTTATTCCCTGTATCTCATTTTTCTTGGCTGCCGGAATATTTACATTCAGACAAATACCTCCGGGAAGAGGCTCTAAGGCAATCTTCTTCATTACAATCCTGATATATTTCTTACATATGGAGAAATCAGCCGTAGGTGAAAAATTATTCAACGAAAACCCGACAGAATTTATCCCGTAAAGACAACCTTCGATTGCGGCGGCCATTGTACCTGAATATAGGACACTTACTGATGCATTGGATCCATGGTTAATTCCGGAAACCACCCAGTCAGGGATTCTTTCAGCTAATTGATTAATAGCCAGTTTTACACTATCGGCCGGTGTTCCGTTGCAGGCATAAATTTTGTGCCTGTAATTCTCCTCAAGCAGTTTTACTCGCAATGGAGTCTTTACAGTCAATGCCTGCGACATGCCCGACATACTTTCTATTGTTGAAATCAGGATGACCTTTCCAAACTCTTCCATCACCTCTAACAGAGTCTTTAATCCTCCCGCGTATAAACCGTCATCATTTGTTAAAAGGATCAGTTTATCGTCTTTTTCAATAACCATAAAAATTGCGTGTTTGAGTTACAAATATAGTCAAATTAGAGAGATTCGTTAAACGATCAATGCCAGATCTAAAATGTGCCCGTGTTCATTGATTTTTTAAAATCGGAATATTTTGAAAGTATAATAAAGTTCTTTGTGGGCTTTGCGAATTCTTTACTTTGCGATCTTTGCGGTTAATGGATTTTCCTTACTTTTGCAATCTTACAGGTACTTTTATTAGCTACATTTAGAGATGAAGATTTCATATAACTGGATTAAAGACTATTTAAAGATTGATCTTGAAACTGCAAAAGTTGCAGAAATATTAACAGCTATCGGCCTTGAAATTGAAGGATTGGAAGAATGGGTCTCTGTAAAAGGTGGCCTCGAAGGGGTAGTTATTGGAGAAGTACTGACCTGCAAAAAACATCCTGATGCCGATAAGCTTTCTGTAACCACAGTTGATATCGGTGGGCCCCAGCCTCTTCAGATCGTTTGCGGTGCTCCTAATGTTGCTGCCGGTCAGAAGGTCCCGGTGGCTACGATCGGAACAGTCGTTTTTAAAGGAGACGAGAGTTTAGAGATCAGAAAATCGAAAATCAGGGGTGAATTATCTGAAGGGATGATATGCGCGGAAGATGAGCTGGGACTGGGTAACTCTCATGAGGGTATTATGGTTTTAGACAAAAATGCAAAACCCGGAACACCCGCAGGCAATTATTTTAAAATTGCAAAAGATACGGTTTTTGAAATAGGGCTTACTCCTAACAGGATTGATAGCGGATCACATTTTGGAGTTGCAAGGGACCTGGCAGCATACCTGAATCTTAATACCCTAATTGATCAAAAAGCTGTGCTCCCTTCAGTATCATCATTCAGGCCTGATAATAACGACAACCCTTACGAAGTTATTATCGAAAACGCAACCGACTGTCCAAGGTATACGGGTATTACCATAAGCGGCGTAACTATCGGAGAATCTCCCGATTGGCTGAAGAACAGACTAAGGGCGGTGGGCCTCAATCCGATAAATAATGTAGTAGATATCACTAATTTTGTTCAGTACGAGGTAGGCCAGCCGTTACACGCATTTGATGCTGATAAAATTGATGGTAAAAAAGTCATTATCAAAAATCTGCCTGAAAAAAGCAAGTTCGTTACTCTTGACAATACTGAAAGAAGTCTCTTCTCACGCGATCTTATGATTTGCAATACAAAGGAAGGTATGTGTATTGCGGGAGTATTTGGGGGGATTAAATCGGGTGTTACATCCTCAACAAAAAATATCTTCCTCGAAAGTGCATACTTTAATCCTGTTTCTATCCGCAAAACTTCAAAGAGACACGGATTGAAAACCGATGCAGCATTCAGGTTTGAAAGAGGTACTGATCCAAATATCACCAAATGGGCTCTTAAGAGGGCTATAATGCTTATTAAAGAGGTTGCAGGCGGAAAAATATCATCGGATATTGTAGATGTTTATCCTAATGAGATAAAAAATGTTCAGGTCGATGTTAACTTTAACAACATCAACAGGCTCATTGGTAAAAAGATTGAATCTGAGACGGTAACGAAAATTCTTTCCCTTTTGGATATTGAAACAATTCACAACGACGGAGTTAATCTCAGGCTTTCTATTCCAACATATCGCGTTGATGTTAAACAGGAAGCCGACGTTATTGAAGAGATTCTGCGAATCTATGGCTACAACAATGTTGAGGTGAATATGCATGTCAATTCCACTCTTTCATATCCTGAAAAACCTAACAAGGAAAAAATTGTCAATATAGTATCTGACCTCCTGTCGAATAATGGCTTCTCTGAAATTATGTGCAACTCCCTTTGTCCTGCTGCCTGGTATCAGCAAAGTGACGATTTCAACAATGAACAGCTTGTGATGCTTGCAAATCCGCTGAGTTCTGATCTGAACGCAATGAGGCAATCACTGCTTTTTGGAGGCCTCAGTTCTGTAATATGGAACATTAACAGGCAGAATCTCGATCTTAAACTTTACGAATTCGGACATTGTTACTTTTATCATAAGTCAGGTGAGTCATATCCCAAAGCTTCAGATTATACTGAAAAAACATCTCTCGATCTTTTCATTTCAGGAAATAACGGACGCCAGAGCTGGAACTGCAAAACCAATCCTACCGACTTCTTCAACTTAAAATCATCGATCGAAATGATTCTCTCAAGGGTGGGAGTTAAACCAGAAAATCTGTCATCAGGGGAATCTAATAAGAAATATTATTCAGAGTCTTCAACATATCTGTTTAACAACAAGATAGTAGCTGAGGCAGGACGTGTTTCAAAAAGCTATCTCTCAAAATTTGATATCGGGCAGGACGTTTACTGGGGTCATATCGAATGGGATTTACTCCTTAAAATGATTAAAACTTATTCCATTAGTTTCCATGAGCTTCCAAAATATCCTTCCGTGAAGCGCGATCTTGCATTGCTTCTGGACAGGGGTATTAAGTTCGGGCAGATCAGGGATATTGCATTCCGCACAGAAAAAAACATACTTCATGATATTAATCTTTTCGATGTTTATGAAAGTGATAGTCTTGGCAAAAACAAAAAGTCTTACGCTGTCAGTTTCATACTTCGCGATGATCTCAAAACAATGACGGATAAGAATATCGACAAGATTATGTATAATCTCATTAAGGCTTTTGAAAATGAACTTAATGCGCAGATAAGATAAGCAATGAATAAAAAGAGAGTTGAACTGATCAAAGGAGACATAACCTCGCTCGATGTTGACGCCATCGTGAATGCGGCCAACAACTCTCTCCTTGGAGGAGGTGGCGTTGATGGGGCTATACATGAAGCAGCCGGACCTGAACTTCTCATTGAATGTAAGAGACTTAACGGATGTGAAACCGGCCACGCAAAAATCACTGATGGTTACCGGCTTAAAGCTAAACATATTATTCACACTGTAGGTCCTGTCTGGTATGGAGGCTATCGTGATGAGCACTCATTGCTTGCATCCTGCTATCAGTCAAGTCTTGCTATTGCTAAAGAAAAAAAAATAAAGATTCTTGCTTTCCCCGGGATATCAACAGGTGCTTATGGATTTCCAAAAGACCTTGCGGCTTTGATAGCTGTGAATGAAACTAAAAGGTTTCTGACTAAAAACAGCTACCCTGAAAAGGTAATTTTTGTTACCTATCGAGACGATAGTTATGAAACTTACAGGAAGCTTTTGGATCAATGATTGCAATTCTCAGATCAGTCAGGGACTATTTCTCTCTTGTAAAGTTCAGACATACCGTCTTTGCTATGCCTTTTGCTCTCATCGGTTTTTCACTCGCCGTATCAAAACCGGAATTTGACTTGAGTATCAGATTGCTGCTTCTTGTCATTCTCTGTATGATCTTTGCAAGAAATACAGCAATGGGGTTCAACAGACTGGCTGACAAAGATTTTGACTCGCTCAATCCAAGAACCATTAAAAGGGAGATTCCTTCCGGCATCATAAGCACCAGGGCCGCAGCAATATTTGTAGCCATCAATGCAGTAATGTTTATAGTTACGACCGGGTTTATTAACCGGTTAACCTTGTTTCTTTCACCTGTTGCCCTACTGGTAATTATTGGATATAGCCTGACTAAAAGATTTACTTATTTATGTCATTTTGTACTTGGATTAGGCCTGAGTCTGGCACCAATAGGTGCATATATTTCAGTAACGGGAAGATTCAGCATTCTGCCAATAATCTATTCATTTATTGTTCTGAGCTGGGTTAGTGGATTTGACATCATCTATGCCCTCCAGGACGATGAGTTTGATAAATTAAACCATGTTCACTCACTGCCTTCAGCTACCGGAAGAAGAAAAGCGCTTGCCATTTCAATTTTTATCCATTTTATTACATTTCTTCTAGTGCTTATAGCAGGATGGTACGGGAATGGCGGGATACTTTTCTGGACAGGAGCAACAATATTCACTTTATTACTGATTTATCAACACAGCATAATCCGGTATGATGACCTGAGCAAAATAACGATGGCATTTGGTACAACCAATGGAATTGCGAGCATCATTTTTGCATTCTTTGTCATTCTCGATCTCATTTTATAAGACTGTCTATTTTCATTTTATTTCATAAGAAATTGTTCTTATTAAAGTTTTTTTGTTTCTTGGTACATTAAAAAATTGGTTGTATGGAGGAATTAATTATTAAAGAGGTACTTACCAGAAAAGACCGACGCGACTTCATTTATCTTCCGGAAAAAGTTCATAAGTATGAACCTGATTGGCTTCCGCCTATCTATATGGATGAAAGGGAGTTATACAATAAAAAGAAGAATAAATCATACCAGTATGCCGATGCCATCCTTTTATTGGCTTACAGGGATAAAAAACCTGTCGGAAGGATAATGGGGTTAGTAAATAACCGGTATAATGCAATTAATAATGAGCAGCATGGTCGTTTTTGTTTTATGGAGTGCTATAATGACAAGGAGGTTTTCCATGCCCTGCTGACCAGGGTTGAAGATTGGGCAAGACAAAAGGGGATGACAATGATAGTAGGACCGCTCGGATTTTCTGATAAGGACCCTCAGGGATTTCAGATCGAAGGATTTGAATATCCACAGTTCATGACTGCTCCGACCAACTCACCATATATGCCTGAGCTAATAGAAGCTGAAGGATATGAAAAGAAGGTTGATCTTGTAGACTACCTGGGTATATTGCCTGAAAAATTCCCTCCTGTATATGAAAAAGTTTTATCGAGGGTTGATAGTAACAAAGAGTATAAGATCATTGAATTTAATTCCAAAAAGGAACTAAAACCATATATCATTGATGTTCTGGAACTTATGAATGAAACTTTTGCAGAGATATACGGGTTTGTTCCTCTAAATGATAAAGAGAAAACAGAATTTGCTGCCCGTTACCTGCCAATTCTTGATCCCAACTTTATTAAAGTCATTGAAACAGGTGGTAAGTTGGTAGGATTTGCCGTTGGCATGCCGGATTTAAGCAAAGGAATACGAGATGCAAAAGGGAAAATATTCCCTTTCGGGATTTTTAAGATCCTGAGAGATTCCAAAAGATCAAAAAAATTACTTATGATGCTTGGCGGGGTTAAAAAAGCTTATAGAGGGAAAGGACTTGAAGTATTGATGGGCGTTAAAATTCTGCAGTCGGGGATTAAGCACAAGATGGAAATGATTGACAGCCATTTGGTTCTGGAAAGTAACATTAAGATGAGAGCCGAATATGAAAGAATCGGTTGCCAGGTAGTCAAAAAATTCAGGATATATCAGAAAGAACTATAAGAGTTATAAAAGCAGTTTAGTCAACGAAGGCAGCATTTTATTTATTATTATTGGCTGAATATATGCTTTCCTATATACTTTAAAACCTGAAAGTAAATGAGATTCCGATTATCTCCTTGAATTGAATTCTGGCAATTTTTTTCACTGCTCCATCGGGCAATAATACAGGTTTATTATTCTTATCAAGTTCAGGCGTTTTGGTGTCATCATCAAAAATGAGATGTGTATCTAACCGCACATCAGTGAACCAGTTCAGATTTGCCACGCCTATCATTTCCCAATCCACATCTACATTCTGAGGATTATGAATATAATTTGTAAATAACTGCAACCTGTTTATGACTGAGACTGTTTTCAACGGTTTCCATTCGTTTGTTATCATAAAGCTCACGCCTGGTTCATTAAGTGATTTTCTGTTTTTTGGAATGCCATATATGGTTTGGTCAATGTGTGCGGTATCAGTCATGAAAGTACCCTTGTATGAGAGTGGGGAAAAGTTCAGAGATGTCGTTTTATTTGGCTGGTAATCAAGCCCTAGGCCAACAGTAAGCACAGCTGGGTTCATAAATTTAGAGACCATAACAGATGGTTCGGAACTGAAATCGTAACCCGGGGCCACCTGGGTCTTAAACAACAGAATAGCGCTGAAGTCAAACTTTCCAAATGCTTTATGGTTTAATTTTGAGTTCGTCTCAAGAAGATCGAGATTTTTCCTCAATGGGATATCACCCGATTTCAGAAATCCGAGATTTAGCCGTATAAAATTATTCGATGATAATTTTAATGGAATATTATTGTAATCGGCATAACCTGTGATATCAATTGATGTTGAAATACTGTTATCCCCACCTTTCACCCAGTTTGTCAGGGATGCCTGACTGAAAATAAACGAGGACTCTTTTCGGTATTTCCAGTATTGTTGTTTAATAAAGATCTTTTGACTTTGTATCAATTTTGAATTATCAGGATGCTTCATGTCGATTTTTGCAGTTGCATAATTTCTCTGCATCACAGGTCTTTTGAAGTTGACTCCCTGTTCAAGATAAAGACTGATTGTATTTCTTGAAGGGTTTCCGATCCATACTGTTACCGAATCGGATAACTCGTTTTTCAGCCAGTAACGTATATCCTTTCCCGACTTTGAATTAATCATAATCGGGGCAACTGCTTTTCCGGCCCCGGTAAAGTAAATTACAGTTGAATCGCGGCTGTTAAGGTAGTTTAATAAAGATTCGACTGCTGCCTTAATCGAATCTGTACGAAAAGGATAATTATTATTTTTAAGTGGGAACCCTGAGTTTGATGATCTTGCTTTGTTCAGACTATCTGATTTCACCAGATCTGTTGAATCGTTTAATCCCGATATATCTTTCAAAATATAAGATGATTTACTTTCTTCATAAAGCCTTAGGTTGAGTGAATCGAAGGGATATTTTATAAGTATATTCCTCAGCGAATCGACAGCAGGGTGTTCTGTTTCATAGATAAGTTGTCCAATAGCCTGACTGAAAATGTCACCACTACCTTTCCATATGTGAGGATCAAATCTGCGCTGCAGATATTTCAAAGCCGCGTTCGTTGAAAGTACAATTTCAGGCTTCTTTTGATTATCCCTGAAAATCACTTCGCTTTTCTTTAAGGAATCAGGTACTGCTCCGGCTGTTTTTATTTCTTTAATATTTTCCTGAGAAAAAGCTGAAACATAAATGGTTATAAAAATAATTATCAAACAAAATTTTAAAATTCTAACGGTCATTATATAATATTTTTCTGATCAGATTTCATTGTTGAATATGTCGCAAAATACTTTTAATTTTACAAGTGCAATTTAAAAAATTAATATCCCCTATATTGTTAACGGAAAATAGTCTGGTTGATATATACAAGAATATCAAAAACAGAGATTTCTTCTTTGTAATACTGCAGTACGAGTCAATCTAACCGACTTATTATCAGTATTATAAATATCATTCAAATTTTTAATCTTTTTTATAATCTATTTAATCATGGACTTGCCTTTCACAGAACCATTTAAAATCAAAATGGTCGAAAACATATACAGAAGTACAAAAGAACAGAGGGTGCGCTGGATTAAAGATGCTTATTTCAATCTTTTTAACCTGAGATCAGAACAGGTCTTCATTGATCTTCTTACTGATTCCGGCACAGGAGCTATGAGCGATAAACAGTGGTCCGAAATTATGCTTGGAGATGAGAGTTATGCAGGGGCATCATCATATTATAAACTGAAAGATGCGATAAAAGATATAACCGGATTCGATTTTTTCCTTCCTACTCATCAAGGAAGAGCCGCTGAAAATGTTCTCTTCTCTGTTCTTGTCAAAGAAGGAGACGTCGTGCCCGGGAACTCACATTTTGATACGACAAAAGGACATATAGAATTCAGAAAAGCAACAGCTGTGGATTGTACTATTGATGCTGCTTCTGACACAACAATCTGGCATCCTTTTAAAGGAAATGTTGATATTGAAAAACTGGAGAATGTTCTTAAAATCACTTCGCCGGGGAAGATCTCCTTTATTATTGTCACTGTCACCAATAATACGGCAGGCGGACAACCGGTAAGTATGTCCAACCTGAGAGAGGTCAGAAAGCTTTCCACTAAATATGGTGTGAAACTTATTATTGACTCTGCCCGATTTGCCGAGAACGCATATTTTATCAAGATGAGAGAAGAGGGCTATGCTGATAAAGATATCAGGGACATAGCAAGGGAAATGTTCTCATACGCTGATTGTATGACGATGAGTTCAAAAAAAGATGCAATTGTGAATATGGGAGGTTTTATAGGTTTCAGGGAAGAAGAGTTATTTCGAAAAGCTTCAACATATAATATTATATATGAAGGTTTTATAACATACGGTGGGATGTCAGGAAGGGATATGAATGCCCTTGCCCAGGGACTCTATGAGGGCACTGAATTTTTATATCTCGAATCGCGTATAAAACAGGTTTCCGGACTTGGAACCACTATGAAGAAGTACGGAATTCCGGTTCTCGAACCTTTTGGCGGGCATGCCGTATTTATAGATGCAAAGAAGTTCCTTCCTCAAATTCCAAAAGAAGAGTTTCCTGCACAGACACTGGCGCTTGAGATTTATACTGAAGGCGGTGTAAGAGGAGTTGAAATAGGTGCTTTGATGTCAGACAGGGATCCGATAACCCGTCAAAACCGTTATCCCGAGATTGAAACAGTCAGACTTGCAATTCCCAGAAGAGTTTATACTGATAACCATATGAATTATGTTGCTGCAACTGTCGGAAGTGTTTTAGAAAACCGAGACCGGATAAAAAGAGGTGTTAAGATTGGTTGGGAAGCGCCCATAATGAGACATTTTACTGTCAGGCTGGAAAGATTTTAATGTGACTTTCATAGTTCTTTTAGCAAGCTGATATTAGCAATTTAACAGGGAAATATATAACTTACACTCAATTCACTTTTATACTTATAATATTGAGGAAATGATAAAATCCATGACAGGCTATGGAAAAGCCATTGCTGAAACACCGAAGAAAAAAATAACAATAGAAATAAAATCACTCAATTCCAAACAACTTGATTTAAATACAAAGCTACCATGGCTTTACAGGGAGAAGGAGCCTAATCAGAAATATCATAAGTCAGAGACTTGATAGAGGAAAAATTGATTTTTCAATTTTTTGTGATATGCTCGATAATGAAGTTGTTACTGTTATTAACAAATCAGCTGTCAGAAATTATTATAATCAATTTAAAGAGATAGCTGCCGGGCTCAGGATAGACCTTGATGATCAGATTTTTACTGCCATAATGAAACTCCCCGACACTCTGAAAACTGAAAAACCTGAGATGACCGAGGCCGAATGGGAAGTTATCAGGAATCAGATTATTGAATCGGTTACTATGCTCGACCTGTACAGAATTGAGGAGGGGAACTCGATAATGGCAGATCTCAAAAAATGCATTGGAAAAATTTTATCCTTGCTTGAAACTGTCCAGACATTTGAAACAGGAAGGAATACGAAAATCAGGGAAAAACTGATGTCTCTTCTTGAAGAGAACCTGGGTTCAGAAAAAGTCGATAAAAACCGGTTCGAACAGGAAATCATCTTCTATCTTGAAAAATATGATATTAACGAAGAAAAAGTAAGGCTTAAAACACATTGTGATTATTTCATTGAAACAATCAATACTCCTGCACCAAACGGAAAAATATTGAACTTTATAGCACAGGAGATTGGCCGAGAGATAAACACGATCGGTTCCAAAGCAAATGATGCTTCAATTCAAAAACTTGTGGTGATGATGAAGGATGAACTGGAGAAAATCAAAGAACAAACTTTAAATGTATTATAACAAAAAGGTGTAACGGCATAACGGCGCAAAGGCGTAACGGTTTATCGGAATTTAATAAGCTCTGCCGTCCCATTGAGCCATGAAGCCTTTAAGCCTTTGAAATAAAAAGAAATGGAAGGTAAACTCGTAATAATATCAGCTCCCTCGGGTGCAGGGAAGACCACTATAGTTAAACATCTGCTCGATAGTGGATTAAATCTGTCTTTTTCAGTATCAGCCACTACAAGGCCAATAAGGGGAAATGAAAAGGATGGAGAAGACTATTTTTTTCTTTCTGTTCAGGAATTCAAAAATAGGATTGAAAACAATGAATTTGTTGAGTGGGAAGAAGTTTATAAAGATCATTTCTATGGCACCCTGAAAAGTGAACTGGAAAGGATATGGGCAATGAATCAATATGTTTTATTTGATGTCGATGTAAAAGGAGGGATAAACCTGAAAAAAAAATTTGGAACAAGTGCTATCGCAATCTTCATCATGCCACCTTCAGTTGAGGAACTTGAGACCAGGCTTATAAAAAGAGCGACTGATACTCCTGAAAAAATTAAAATAAGAGTTGAAAAAGCAAAAGAGGAGTTAAAACTTTCTAACCAGTTCGATACAATAATTGTGAATCACCAACTGGATAGGGCAAAAGAAGAAACATTAAAAACTGTTTCTTCCTTTCTCGGAAGATGATTAAGGACACCCGATGGCAAAAATAGGCTTATACTTTGGATCTTTTAACCCTGTTCATATTGGCCATATGGCAATTGCAGGGTACATGACTGAATTTGCCGGGCTCGATCAGGTTTGGTTCGTAGTAAGTCCGCATAATCCTTTAAAAAAGAAAGAGACTCTGCTTGCCGATCATCATCGTCTCTATATGTCACAGCTTGCTATTGGAGATAATGACAGACTGAAAGCCTCAGATATAGAATTTAAATTGCCTGTCCCATCATATACCATTGATACCCTGACATATCTGAAAGAGAAATACCCCAAAAATGAGTTTTGCCTTGTAATGGGGGAAGACAATCTTTTTACTCTTCATAAATGGAAGAATGCTAATGAACTCGTAAGTAAATATCCGATCTATGTATATCCTCGTCCGGATGCAGAAAGACCATCGTCTCACCTTCTCGATAGGATACTTTCAGCCGCAGATGTTCATCATGTAGATGCTCCACTTATGAAGATCTCAGGTACTTTTATCCGTAATGGAATTAAAAACGGAAAGGATATGTCCTACTTCCTACCACGGCTAGTATGGAAATATATAAAGGAGATGCATTTCTATGAGAAATAATGCCTCCTGGCCGCTTCGTGTCCTTCGCCTAAAGGCAATCTGTTTCGATTGTAAAACCCCTCTGTCATCCGCCTGCTGGCGGACGACATCTCCCCTGAAGGGGCGATAATACTCTGGTATTTAACTGAATCAGACAAAAAACAGTGAGTATTATTCTCCCCTTGGGGGGAATAAAAAGGGGGTCTCAAACAGCTTGCTGAACCTCAGTAATAATCTCCTCTCCCCTTTTCAGAGCCTTCTCATTCATTGGGATAAGATTATGGTATCTTTCAGGAAGGGACTTCTTTAATCCCTTAATAACATTCTCAAGTTTAATTATCGGTTTCACTTTAAGGAAGCCCCCAAGAACAATAGTATTGAATGTTTTCGGGCTGTTCATCCTGGAAGCCTCTTCAGCTGCATCAACCCGGTAGATATTGATATCTTTTCTTTCAGGATGCCTCGTAATACCGTTCCCGTCGTAGATAAGAACACCACCTGGCTTAACGGAACTTTCAAATTTATCCAGTGATTGCTGGTTCAGTATAATTGCAGTGTCGAAACTTTTTATTATAGGTGAACTTATTCTTTCACTGCTTATAATCACGATGACATTTGCCGTTCCACCGCGCATCTCCGGTCCGTATGAAGGCATCCAGCTTACTTCCATATCCTGCATCACACCTGAATATGCCATTATTTTCCCCATTGAAAGGACACCTTGTCCTCCGAATCCGGCTATAATTATTTCCTCAGTCATGTTTTTTTGAATTTCTTATTTCTATAAATTGACTATTCCACCGGTGTTTTAAGATCTCCCAGGGGATAATACGGGAACATGTTTTCCTCCATCCATTTATTCGACTGAACAGGTGTCATCTTCCAACCTGACGGACAGTTTGAGACTATTTCAACCAGACAGGTACCTTTATTTAGTTTCTGGTACTGAACAGCTTTTCTTATTGCTTTCTTCGTCTTTTTAACGTTCGCAGCAGTATGAACACTCTGTCTTGTGACATAATAAGAACCAGGAAGAGTTGCAACAATATCGGTTATTTTAAGAGGAAACCCCATGGTTTTTACATCCCTTCCGTACGGTGATGTTGATGATTTCATTCCTGGAAGAGTTGTCGGCGCCATTTGGCCGCCAGTCATTCCATATATACCATTATTAATAAAGATTATCATAATATTCTCACCTCTGTTGCATGCATGAATTGTTTCTGCTGTGCCTATGGCTGCAAGATCACCGTCACCCTGGTAGGTGAATACAAATTTTTCAGGTAACAGACGTTTAATCGCGGTAGCCACTGCAGGAGCGCGTCCATGTGCAGCCTCCTGCCAGTCAATGTCGAGATAGTTATACATGAAGACAGAACATCCGACCGGTGAAACACCTATTGCCTCCGATTGAAGACCCTCTTCACTGATTATTTCAGCAATGATCCTGTGAGCTGTACCATGTCCGCATCCAGGGCAATACGACAGCGTATTTTCTGTCATAATATTAGTTTTCTTGTATACCAGATTTTCCGGTTTTATAATTTCTTTAATCCCTGAAGATTCAACCATTTGTCAGCCTCCTATGAATTTTGATTTCAGATTTTCAACCACCTCTTCAGGGGTTGTAACAATACCACCCATTCTGCCAAAATGATAAACCGGAACTTTCCCATTTACCGACAGAAGAACATCTTCTACCATCTGCCCGGCGCTCATTTCGACTGAGAGCATGCCTTTAACTTTTCCGGCAAGCTCCTTGATTCTTTTTGTAGGAAACGGGAAAAGCGTTATTGGCCTCAACAAACCTGCTTTTATACCCTGTTCCCTGGCAAGCTGAACTGACTTCTGACACACGCGAGCACTTGTGCCGTATGCAACCAGAAGATATTCAGCATCTTCACACTGAAATTCTTCAAACCTTACCTCTTTATCCCTAATCTCATCATACTTAGCCAGAAGCTTTCTGTTAAACAATTCCTGCCGGTTGGGATCAAGATCGAGGGAAGTTATAATATTTCTTTCTCTAGTCGGAGGTTTGCCTGTGGTTGCCCAATCAGGAACAGTCTTTGATCTCTCTTTATAGGGACCCAGGTATACTTTCTCCATCATTTGCCCGATAGCGCCATCAGACAACATCATTACAGGATTCCTGTATTTAAAAGCCAGCTCGAAACTAAGATCTACAAAGTCAGCCATCTCCTGAACTGATGCAGGAGCCAGTACTATCAGGTGATAATCTCCATGTCCTCCCCCTTTCGTTGCCTGGAAGTAATCTGACTGGGCAGGCTGGATAGTACCAAGACCCGGACCACCCCTGACAACATTTACAATAAGGCATGGAAGTTCTGCCCCGGCTATATAGGTAATACCCTCCTGCTTCAGACTTATCCCCGGCGAAGAGGAAGATGTCATAACTTTTTTACCGCACGCCGCACCACCGTATACCATATTAATTGCCGCAACTTCGCTCTCAGCCTGAAGAACAACCATTCCGGTAGTCTTGGCAGGATTTGCTTCCATCAGATATTCAATGATTTCAGTCTGAGGTGTAATGGGATACCCAAAGTAGCCATCTACTCCGGCACGGATTGCCGCTTCAGCAACTGCTTCATTTCCTTTCATTAATCTTAATTCCTTTTCCATTACATGTTTATATTTTTGTTTTATAAACTGTTATTACGCCATCCGGACAAACCATAGCACAATTAGCACATCCGATGCATAGCTCGGGATTTGCTGGAAATGCAAAATTGTAGCCCTTCCCGTTAACCTCTTTAGCCATAGCGATGGTACCTGTCGGACAAGTAACCATGCAGACTTCGCATCCTTTGCATTTTTCAACATTTACTACAATACTGCCCCTTATCTTTGCCATATTATCAATTATTATTTCTTTATCAACGGATGATCTTTACTGAATTCTTTTAAACGTATCTCAAGCTCACCAAACTGTTCATGCGGAACCTGAGAAACACATGCCCGCAAACCATCAGGCCTTTCACTTCCTGTCGTTTTGAGTGAAATGGCGCTGATTCCATAACGGAGAATCTGCTCAATCAATTTGTCACCCGACATACCGGGATAAGCGATTGTAAAATAAAACCCATCGGCAAGCGGGTCATCAAGATCCCTGTCATAAACTATCCGGAATCCATTCGAAATAAACATCCTTTTCATTTCCCTTGCCTTTTCTCCATATTCCAAGACATCGTCCCGATAATTGTAAGTTCCATCATTAACTGCTTTCAGAATAGCAGCCAAACCATATTGAACCGAATGAGAAACTCCTGCTGACAAACCATATAATGCGCCAAAAATAGCTGAATGTCCAAACTTATCGGTTGAATAATATCTTAACAGGTCGGGATAGGATCTATGAAAAAGCTGATCAGATATAGCCATCATACCAATTCTCTGACCTGCATAGCTGAATATTTTTGAACTTGAAATAAGCATTATATATTCATCAGTATAACGGGCAACCGTAGGTTGAAAGGGTGGTTTGCCCGGATTTGAATAATCTTTACGGAAATCCATACCGAAGTAAGCCAGATCTTCAATGACGATAACATCGTATTTCTTCGAAAGTTCGCCTATAATTGCAAGTTCGTCTTCTGTGAGACAGATCCATGAAGGATTATTCGGATTTGAAAAAAGCAGGGAAGATATTTTCCCTGATTTCAGATGTGATTCAAGTTTTTCTTTAAGCTTCTTTCCCCTGTAATTATATATATCAAACGAACAGTAATCGTGTCCAAGCATCTTAACCTGTTGTTTCTGAATAGGAAATCCCGGATCGATGAATAGAGTTCCCTCTTTGGTTTTGTCATTTCTGTTTGCTACCAGGAAACTGACCATCGCCCCCATCATTGAACCGACAGTAGGAATACAACCCTCCGGATCAATATCAACATTAAGAAACAGTTTAATAAATCTTGAAGTTTCCTTTTTGAGGGATTCGATACCTGATATGTCAGGGTAAATGGATGCAACCCCACTCTTGAGAGCAGTTATTTCTGCTTCAATACCTATAGAAGGAGCAGGTAGACCGGGAACCCCCATCTCCATCCTGATGAATTTAATACCGGTATACTCTTCAATTTTATTTACAAGTTGAACAATTTCACGTATCGAAGAGGTTCCCAGAGACGGGATTCCATTTGTCTGGGCCAGAGTTTTTATAGTTTCGAATGATATTGGAATTTCAGCCATGTCGTCTAAGAAGAATTAATATTTCCGTTTATCAATTACTCGTTGGGCTTTGCCTTCACTTCTCTCAATAATCTTAGGCTCAACCAGAGTCACCTTAATGCCCAGTCCCAAAGAGCTTTCCAGATTATTCTGCAGTTTCTGGCGAAGAGTCTCCAGCTGACTGATCTTATCCTGAAAGAAAGCTTCATCAACCTCTACCTTTAACTCAAGCGTGTCAAGATTATTGACTCTGTCGACAATTAACAGGTAATGGGGTTTGATTTCATTCATTTCAAGAAGAACACTCTCTACCTGTGAAGGAAAGAGATTTACTCCGCGTATAATAAGCATATCATCACTGCGTCCGAGACATTTTTCCATTCTTACCATTGTCCTACCACATTTACACTTATCATAAGTAAGCCGTGTCAGATCACGTGTCCGGTAACGGATAAGTGGCAATCCTTCCTTGGTAATTGTTGTAAAAACCAATTCACCGGTACTACCGCAGGGTAAAACCTTAAGCGTTTTAGGGTCAATAACTTCAGGAAAAAAATGATCCTCATTTATATGTAAACCCTCCTGAATCGTACATTCGCTTGCGACCCCCGGGCCAATGACTTCACTAAGCCCGTAGATATCTATTGCTTTGATCCTCAGCTTGTCTTCAATCTCCCGCCTCATGTTCTCTGTCCAGGGTTCAGCACCGAATACACCAACTCTTAACTTTAAATCTTCACGTTTAATCCCGCTTTCCTGTATTGCTTCTGCCAGGAACAGCGCATAAGAAGGAGTGCAGGCAAGAACTGTGCTCCCAAAATCGTGCATAAGCTGTATTTGTCTTACAGTGTTACCTCCCGAAATCGGAATTACAGATGCTCCTATCTTTTCACCTCCATAATGAAGGCCCAGCCCCCCGGTAAAGAGTCCATAACCATAAGCAACCTGTATGAAATCATTTTTGTTTGCACCTGCACTTGTCAAAGTACGGGCCATAACTTCCGACCAGGTGCTTATATCATTTCGGGTATACCCGACCACTGTTGATTTCCCGGTAGTGCCAGACGAAGCATGTAAACGAACGATCTCACTCATCGGAACTGCAAACAACCCAAATGGATAATTGTCTCTCAGGTCCTGTTTTGTAGTAAATGGTAACTTTACTATATCATCAATTGATTGAATACTTTCCGGTCCTAAGCCGGCTTCCTGCATTTTGTTCCTGTAATAAGGAACATTGAAATATACTCTTTCAACTGTTTCTCTTAATCTTTCACTTTGAACACGTGAAATTCCGTTTCGATCCATGCATTCAAAATGGGGGTTCCAAATTTCCATAATAGAAGGTTTAATCCAATGAATTAATTAAATTAAGATTAAAAAAGGTTGTTATATCTGCAATTTATCATTTGTTGTTGATTACCCCCATTCCTGTTTCCCCCAAGGGGGAAATGATAACAATTAACTCCTTCCCATGTGGGGGAAGGCCGGGAAGGGGGTTATCTAAATTTTTCCAATACTTAATTTTTAAATGTATATAATCTTAAATCACTTAAATTTTGTATAAATCGCTGGCCTTAAGCAATTCCATTTCATGACTTTTCAGTGCTTTAATAGCGTTCTCTGTATCACTGCAACGGAGAATTATAATTGATTTATCGCCAACTGAAAATGCGTAGGTATATTCAACACTTATGTCAATATCTGAAAGGATCTTCAAAATTTTTGCATAGTATTTTGCTTCGCTGGGAGCCATCACGGAAATAACATCAGTAAGGTTCACCGTGAAATTTTGCAATTTAAGAAGCTCTCTTGCCCTCTCAGGATCAGAAACAATAAGACGCAGGATCCCAAATTCCGAAGTATCAGCAACGCTTAATGCAGTTATTCTGATATTCTCCTCTCCAAGAACTTCAAGTACTTCAGTAAGACGTCCTGATTTATTTTCAAGAAAAACTGATAACTGATGTATAATCATATCTTTAACGATTTTATAGATAAAAAGAAATTTCGAATATAAATATAAAATTTAACAGGAAGCAAAAACAACACTAAGATTCCCTCTCAATTCTAATTCTGGCATCAACAACAGTAATGCCATCAGGGCTTCCAATCAGGGGATTCAGGTCCATCTCCTTTATTTCAGTAGCATACCGCAATAAACTTGACAGTCTTACAATAATCTCCGCAAACTTTAACTCATTAATTCCGGGTTTCCCACGTGTTCCCCTGATTATCCTGTAGCTCCTCAGACTCCTGATCATCGATTCCGCTTCATTGAATGTAAGAGGAGCAAGTCCGGATGACGCATCGCCAAGAACTTCCACGAAGATACCTCCTAAACCGCAGAGAATTATATGGCCGAAGCGAGGCTCATATTTTGCTCCGATAAAAAGCTCGGTACCGGAAAGCATTTGCTGTACAAGCACCGACTTTACTCCCTTTATCTGCATCATTCTTCTGAATTCAGCCTCAAGATGTTTCACCGATTTTATATTGAGTGTTACACCACCTACATCTGATTTATGAACAGGGCCTACAACCTTAAGAGCTAGTGGATATCCGGTCTTGTTTGCAACTGATAAAAGCTCCTTTTTTGTATTGACAACTTTTTCTTTTACAACCGGTATATGTGCCGCATTAAGAAGACGTTGAATAATAGCAGGTTCCAGATAACCGTCAGGAGATTCATCTATTATCTTTCTTACCATAGGTACATCAATATTCTCAAGAAAAATCTTCTCTTCTGCGGGAGAGGGTGTATTGAATATTTTAATTAATGCACGTCCAAGGACTACTTCATCAGGAAAATTGACATGGCCTTTGTTGAGGAAATATTCGAGTTCTTTATATGAACTTTTTACAGATGCCAAAATCGGATAAAGTGGCTTATTACAATCACGGATTTTTTTATGCAAAAGATCGTAGATCTCTTTCATATCATTTAACCCATTGCTGCCAAAAATCACGGTCATTCCATCTATCAGAGGAAGTTGTTTATCAACATACTCTATTACGCTGTCAAGTTGATCATAAGTCGCAGTGGCAATCATATCAATCGGATTTACTGCAGATGCTCCCGGATTCATCATTGCAAGCAGTTTGTCATGATGGATTCCAGTTATTTTAGGAATATTCATACCACCTGCCGATAATGCGTCGGTAAGCATAACAGCCGGACCTCCGGCATGTGTAATTATAGCTATATTTTTGCCTTTTAGCCTTTTGTGAAAAAATACTGAGGCCACAGTTGTCAGTTCTTCCCGGCCTGAACATCTGACTATCCCCGCTTTACGGAATAATGCTTCAACAGCTGAATCGGATGAAGCCATTGCTCCGGTATGAGAGGAGGCTGCCCTGCTACCTGCCTCAGTTGTCCCGGCTTTTATTGCAGCAATCCTGCACCCTTTTCTAATAAGTGAGGAGGCATGATGAAGCATTTTATCAGGATTTCGGATGCTTTCAACGTAGATCAGTTTTATCGGGGAACTTATATCAGGTTCATAAGTATTGTCCCAGAATTCCAGAACTTCCTCAACCCCGGTCTGAGGACTGTTTCCTACAGAATAAACGCCCGAAAAGTTTAGCCCTTTTGGTATTGCTGATTCGAAAATAAAAACTGCAGTAGCTCCGGATCCTGACACAAAATCACATCCCCTGGGGTTCAGTTTCGGAACCGGGGATGTAAAGACTCCCTGATATGATTGTGTAATTACCCCGATACAGTTGGGCCCTATAAGACAACCGCCGACACTATCTATGAGTTCAACAATTTGCTTTTCAAGTTTAAGTCCCTCACTTCCAGCTTCACTGAATCCAGCCGAAATAATGATAAAAGCCCTGGTATTTTTATCTCTGACAAGGATTTCCACTGCTGATAAACATAATGTGGCGGAGATAGCAAGTATTGCCAGATCTGTTTCAGGGATATCATTTAAATCTCTGTATGATTTGATCCCCTGGATTATATCTTGCTTAGGGTTAACCACATAAAGGTTTCCCAGATATATTCCATCAATTATGTTTTTAAGGACTTTCCCTCCGGGTTTAAAAAGATCATCAGATCCTCCTACTACAACAATGCTGTCAGGATTTATAAGTTTTTCATTTATCATAAGCAACAAAAATGGTGAAGGAATGAATTATGAATTTCAATAATTCTGGCTGACAGAAAACTACAAACCTGCAAAACGTTTGAGGAAGCCTACATTATGTGCAACGACAAATAAATACTTTTCTGATATATAACGGTTTACAACCAATTTCTGATCTTTAAAATTAAGGGCAAGTTAATAAAAATAATCAGGATAAAAACAAGATAATTATCATGAGAGAAGAGACCTACCATTTTAGTAATTCATGATGAGATATTAGGATTGCTGCGCCCTCCTTCGTCTGGCTCGCAATGATTTTTTATATTCGAAATACTAGCCCCTCCCTCTTGGGGGGGGTTTGGGAGAGGCACTTTCACCGGGATATAAGGGTGAAGTAATCGATTAGATCGCGAGTGATTGGGTTTATTAGGTAAGAGTTGAGACGGTTTTTTGTATCTTTGCAGACTGAAATAAACTAGTATGACATTGCCAATAAAAGAGATACTTGAGAAGGAGATTTTTACAAAGGAAGATATTATTTCACTTCTGCAATCTGAAGGAGAAGACAGAACTCTTCTTTTTAAAAAATCCGCTGAAATCAAAGAAAAATACATTGGGAATAAGGTATGGTTCAGGGGATTGATTGAGTTTTCCAATATCTGCAGCAAAGATTGTCTCTATTGCGGTATTAGAAAAGGAAATACAAATTTAACGAGATACAATCTTTCAGATGAAGAAATACTTACGGCTGCCAGGTTTGCCTATGATAACCGCTACGGTTCAATAGCGCTTCAATCGGGAGAGCTTGAGAGCCCTTTAATTACAGGCAGAATCGAGAATCTTCTTCATAGGATCAAGGAACTGTCGGGTGGAGAATTAGGCGTGACTTTATCTGTAGGTGAACAGGAGGCCGATGTGTATAAAAGATGGTATGATGCAGGCGCTCACCGATATCTTCTCCGTGTTGAAACTACAAACCAGACCCTTTATAACAAAATCCATCCTAATGATTCAAAACACGATTTCAATCACAGGCTCGACTGCCTTAAAAGTCTCCAGGATATAGGTTACCAGACAGGTACAGGAGTAATGATTGGTCTGCCTTTTCAGAACATGGACGATCTTGCCGGAGACCTTCTGTTTATGAAAAAATTTAATATCGACATGTGCGGCATGGGGCCATATATTGAACACGCAGATACCCCTCTTATTGAATATTCCGAAAAACTGATGCCCCTGAAGTAGAGATTTGATCTCACGCTTAAAATGATTGCCATAATCAGGATAATGATGAAAGATATTAATATCGTTGCTGCTACCGCACTTCAGGCAATTGATCCCATTGGCAGGGAAAAGGCAGTTAAAATTGGCGCTAATATCCTGATGCCAAATATTACACCGGGTAAATATCGCGACAGTTATAGGCTATATGATAATAAACCTTGTACAGATGATTCTGCGGAAGATTGTCAGAGTTGCCTCGAGGCCCGTATAAGCCTTGCTGATGCAGAAGTGATATATGGGGAATGGGGCGATTCGAAGCATTACAATAAAAGAAGATCCAAATAATTGGATAATCCGGTATCAGATAATAAAATATTTAATTTTTTACCATCTTTTCTTTGATTTTGTACAAAATTAGATTAGGTTTGAACTCAGATATTAAGTAATGGGCATAATTAAATTGAATATTGGTATTTATTATTATTATTATTGCAGACTGATATAAGTAAGTCCAGCGATAATTTAAGTGTCGAAAATATACACTAAAAATATGAGGCTTACCAGAGAAATGGTAAGCCTTTTTTATTAAACTAATTTAATCAACTAATAATAACCATGGAAAAAACTCAGAAAAAAGGTACTGTAAAATTCTTCAATAGAAAGCAGATCCCGCTTGAAATGCATAAGGTACGTATTGTACAATCTTTGAAACTTGTTCCGGTTGAACGGCGCCTGGAAGCAATCGGCGAGGCAGGCTATAACTCTTTCCTCCTGGGAACAAAAGACATTTTTCTTGACATGCTGACCGATAGCGGCACAAATGCCATGAGCGATGAACAGGTCTCAAAAATGTTCGTAGCAGATGATGCATATGCTGGCTCACAGAGCTTTGTCAAGTTTCAGAAGAGCGTGGAAGTTGTCTTCGGGAAAAAACTCATTCTGCCAGTTCATCAGGGGCGTGCAGCAGAGAATATTATTTCACAGACTTTCGTCAGAAAAGGTTCAGTGATCCCTATGAATTATCATTTTACGACAACACTGGCTCACATTCAGCTTAACGGAGGTAAAGTTGTGGAACTATATACTCCTGAGGCAATGAAGATTAAGAGCACACATCCTTTCAAAGGCAACATAGATATTGTCCGTCTCGAGGAACTCATAAATAAAACCGGACCTGCTAATATTCCTTTCATAAGGATGGAAGCCTCTACCAATCTTATCGGCGGTCAGCCATTCTCAATGGAAAATTTCAAGAATGTCAG